>JAABUN010001258.1_pt1 | contig 57986 bp, 55 predicted proteins | sample 5559311 | NCBI WGS metagenome assembly JAABUN01 (sample SAMN10711877, study PRJNA513370) | rock metagenome | isolation source: Antarctica rocks | place: Antarctica: Victoria Land, Siegfried Peak sud
CTTTTTCTTATTCTACTATTATAGTTATTATAGCTAATAGATAATACTATTAGTAGAGTTAGCTTTATCCTTAAGATTACTCCTAATACTAATACTACTCTAGTAGCTAGTATTACTCTAGTATTAAGGACTTAGGCTTTACTACTATATTAGGCTTAGGTATATATACGCCTTACGCGCCACCTTATAACCTGCTTTAAGTAACCTTCCTTAAAAATACGGGGTAATATCTTAGTAACGGGAGGCCTAGGCTAAGCCTATACTTAGTAGATATATATCTTTCTAGCTATTCCCTATTATTCTTCTAAGTTCCTTAAAGATTAGTTCTACTATTATAATAGGCCTACTACCTAATCTATTAGTAGACCTATACCTATTATTAAACCTTATAATATAACTTTATATCTTTTATTACCTAATACGCCGTTATAAAGCTAGCGGGTATAGGCCTTATAATTCTAATCTCTCTCCCTTTCTAAAGGAAAAGGCCTAGAGTTATTATTATATTAGGTTTACCTTATAATAATTAATAGGCTAAAAGTAATAATTAAGTAGAACTACTACTACGTAAAATATTACTAGAATACTATTATAACGCCTTAATAGAAGGAGGACTCTTTACTCCTTCTACTTTAAAATAAGCTAGAATAGCTACTAGAGGAGGCCTAGAATAAAAATTATTATCTTAAATAATAAAATAAATTAGCTATATTACTAGCCTATAATAAAGTACTTTATAATCCTTAGGTTAGTATTAACCTAGGAGTTTAAAATACTACTATCTTAGCGCTATCTTAATATACTTATATATATATACTTTACCCTAAAAGGATAAGACCTTATAAAGGATCCTTTAAAGGGGAGTACTTATATTAGTTTTATAAAGTTAACATTAAATTTATTATAAGTCTAGAGTATTTTATTATAAATAAGTCTTATATAGCTTATTATATAAACTCCTTAGAAGGAGACCCTAAAGCTTAATAGTATACCTATTTTAAGAGTTATAATTTAGCTAATATTATATCTAAATTCTTTAAGAGGTTTCTACTAGACTTAGTTATAAATCTAGTAAGCTACTATCTCCTTACTTATAAAAAGTAGGAGTAGGTACGCTAATATAATAATTAAAAGGTCTTAAATTTTAAGGCCTATCTAAAGGAGTTAGAGTCTTATTTAATACCTTTTAATAAGGAGTATAAGGCTTATATTTTCCTTATAAAGCTTTATAATAAGTTAAAGAATAAAATTCTTAGTATTAATAATATTATTAAGTAGTATAAGGAGATATTTACTTAAACTATTATACTAGAGAATACTTTAAAATATAGGCGCTATATAAACGGCTTAGGTTCTTAAGGAAAAACCTAGAGTAAGTCTTAACTAAAATTAAAAGGCGGTAATAAGTCCTTAAAAGACTATATTATAAAGCCTAAAGGTTCTAATAATAGTAGTAGTAAGTAGTCGCGCTTTAAGGATAATACCTTAAAAAGGAAGGCTAGGCCTAATATTAAGATAGATTTTATAATTTATTTTTATTATAATAAAAAAGGTTATATCTAACTAAATCATATTAATCTTAATAAGCCTTAGGCTTATTTTAATATTAATATAATATTAGTAAAAAAAGAACTAGACCCTTAACTACCTTAAAAGAAGGGTAAGAAGACTAATTAATAGAGGTAATATTATTAATCCTTATAAAGGGTTAGGCGGAGTTATAAGGTAACTAGTATTAAGTTATAATACTTTTAAACTCTAGGTTATACCTAAACTTAATTTTATAAAGATTTATAATTTAATAGGATTTAAAGCCTTATAAAGCTATCTTATTATAGGTGTAAGTACTTAGTAGAAGTAGTATATATATCTATAAAGCCTACTAATTATATTACTAGTTAGTAGATAGCTAGGGCTATAAAAAGGAATATACTACGCTTTTTTATATAATAGATTAAAAGGGCCCTAATATTATTTTAAGTATACTAGGATTAAAATAATAGTATATACTATTAGATCTAGAGGCGGATTACTAGCGCTTTAAGGTTAATTTTAATATATTATAAGTTAATAAGCCCTAAGTATTTACCTAAAATATTAGGAAAGAGCTAAATATATTTACTATTATATATACTAGTATAATATCTAGTAAATAGGAAGCCCTTAAAGTCCTTAGGGAATTGGAGGTCTTTACTAATATCTTTTCTAGTAAGAAGGCGGGTACCTTACCTATTTTTAAGGAGGATAACTATATTATAGATCTTATAAAAGGTAAAGAACCGTCTTATAAGCTACTTTATAATTTATCTTAAATTAAGCTAGCGGAGCTACGGCGCTACCTTAAGGATTTACTTTAAAAGGGGATTATTCGCCGCTCTATCTTATTAGCTAGAGTACCTATTCTCTTTATACTAAAGAAGGATAGTAGGCTACGTCTATATATAAATTATAAGGGGTTAAATATTATAACTCTAAAAAATAGATACCTATTACCTCTTATTACTAAGATATTAGACTACTTATATAGTTCTAAGATTTTTATATAATTAGACTTAAAGGATACCTATTATTAGATTTATATTAAGGAAGGTAATAAATAGAAAATTATTTTTTAAACTTATTATAACTACTTTAAATATTTAATTATACCTTTTAAGCTTACTAATATACTAGCTATATTTTAAGCTTATATTAATAGGGCCTTAATTAATCTAATTAATATAACCTATATAGTATACCTAAATAATATCCTTATTTATAGCTCTAACCTAGCGGATTACTAGTAATATATTTAGTAAGTACTAGAATAGTTATATTAATTTTCCCTTTATACTAATTTAAAGAAGTACTAATTTAGTATTAAAAGGGTTAAATTTCTAGGATTTATTATCTTAATTAATAGTATTAAGATAGATCTAGAGCGTATAATAATAATTAGGGACTAGTCTAAGCCTAAGACCTATTAAGATATATAAGTCTTTTTAGTAGACTAACCGTCGAGTCGGGTTTCAGTACCATGGATTGGTACCGACCCGAATACTTAGTACTAGTTTCCGGTATTGACCCGAAAAGCCCTCGGTACCTTGGCGAGTCGGGTTAACCCGACCCGACTCGCCAAGGTATCGCCAAGACGCCAAGCCCCTAATAAAATAATAAGGAGCCCTAATTTTTTTAAGAATTACCCCTATACTAAAAATAGATTTTTTTTAATTAGAATTTTACTACCCCTTTTAGTTCCCTAGGGATATGCATTATCTTTTTGCATTACCTTAAAGAATTACCTAGGTTAGGCTAGATAATAATAATAATAATAATACTTAGTAATATAGTAGTAAATTATAGATGTAATAGTAAATACTATTATAGATAAAAAATATTAGTAATATTATAGTTATTATATCTATAGGAATAGCTAATTAGCTATTACCTTTCTATATTACCTTATTTACTATTAAGAATTACCTAGTTAGTAATAATAATAACGCTTAGTAATCTATTAGTAAGATATATATATAGTACGAAATACTATTATAAATAAAAAATATTCCTGATATAATAGTCTTGGCAAAATAATATGGTGGAACTAATATCTTAGCGAGTCGGGTTAATACTTCGGTACTAATACTCAGTACCACCCTATAGTATTAACTCGAATACTCGGTACTAACTATTAGTACCGACCCGAATACTCGGGCTAGGAATTTGGTATTAACTCGCTAAGAGTCGAGTTAGGAACCTGACTCGAGTTTAAAGTACCGACCTGACGCGGTTAGTCTACTTTTTAGGCTTTATAAATTTCAACTATTAGTTTATTTATAGCTACTCTTATATAGCTAAGCTACTTACTAGCCTACTTAAGGATAGTAAGGATAGTAAGAAAATAGGTCCTTTATATTAGACTATTACTACTAATAGAGTATTCTAATTATTATAAGATACCTTTATATTAGCGCTATTTCTCCGCTATTATAACCTTATAAAGGCTTTAAGGATAGAAATAGATACCTTAAATTTTATTATAAGTACTATCCTATCTTAATAAGATAAAGATAGTAACTAGTAATCTATTATATTCTAGTCTTAGAAGATAATTAACTTAGAATAAAATTATAAAACTTATAATTAGGAGCTACTTACTATTATAATAGTAATAAAATAGTAGTAATACTACTTAGAAGGAAGTACTTTTATAATTAAGGTATAAATTAATTATAATAACTTAAAAGGCTTTATAAAGTAAAAGGAATTAAACTCTAGGTAAGTTAAATAGGTATTTAAGCTTACTACCTATAACCTTAAGATATTCTATTACCTAGGGAAGTTAAATCCTACTAACGCGCCGTCTTGCTAATCTAATTATAAGGGAAAAATACCCCTAAATATAAAGCTCTTATTAATACTATAAAATAAGCTTACCTTATAAAAGAATAATAGTTCTAAAGAAATATAAGCTATTATCGCGGTTATAATACTTATATTTAAAATTATAGGTATTTAGGTTATTATCCCTAGAAAGGATATTATAGATATTCTAGACTTAGCTTATAAGGATACTTAAAGGCTTATAAGGATACTTAAAGGCTTATAAAGACCTTAATTTATAATTTATAAAAGTATAATAATTAAGTAAAATCCTTTTTAAAAGCGCCTATTAAATAATATTACTATAGATATTCTAAGGCCTAGAGTTTAGATTATAATAGGCTATTAACCTTGAAAGGTCGTCCTTATATTCTAAGGGATAAAGCCCTACGTAGTAAACTAATTAATTACTATTATAATAATCTATTATTAGGATATTTTAGTACTAAGAAGATATATAATCTTCTTATATATAAATACTATTAGAATAGTAGTATAAAATAGGTTACTAAGTATTATTAAACTTATAATATTTATTAAAGAATTAAGTTACTACGCTATTATACTTATAATAAATTAAGTTTATTACCTATTACTACTTAATTATAGAAAGAAATATCTATAGATTTTATTATAAGGTTACCTCTAAGTAAGGCTAAGGGAATTATTTATAATTCTATCCTTATAGTTATTAATTATTTTATAAAAATAGTTAGGTATATACCTATTATAATAATAATTAATACTACTAAGCTAGTAAATATATTTTATAATAAAATTATTTACTATTATAATATACTTAATAGTATTATAAGTAATAAGGTTTCTATCTTTATAAGTACCTTTTAGTTAGTAGTCTATTTTTACTCTAAGATAAAATACTACTTAAGTATAGCCTTTTACCTATAAATTATTTTATATATAGTTATTACCTAGAAGTTTATTAGGAACTTAAAGATAAGTCCCTAGAAGGGAGAATACCTACTATAAATAATAGAGTTAGAATATTATAAATAGTAAGGAATAAAGTTATAAAACGCCTTTAAACTACCTAAGTATCTTAAGTAAAGTACTATAATTAGAATTATAAGTTATAAATATATAATATTAGTAATTTAGTAATATTAGTTATAAAGAACTTAAAGTAATAACGTCTAAGTAAGAAGTTAGCTTATAAGTATATAAGACTATTCTAGGTTATTAATAAGGTTAGTTTATAAGTATATTATCTACTATTACTACTATTATATAAGATCTATATTATATTTTATATATTTTATATATTCTTAATTAAACCTTACTATTAAAGAGACTACTCTCTTATAACGGATATCTTTATATAAGTTCCTAAACTTATTAATAGTAAGGAATAATAGGAGGTAGAAGAAATTATTAGTAAGGTTAATAATAAATAAGGTATCTAGTATAAAGTTAAGTAGACTAGTTAGGGTAGTAAATATAACTAATAGGTATTAGATAAAGACCTTAATAGGTCTTATAAACTAATAAGAGCCTATAATATATTAGCGTAATTAAAGTATAAATAAAATATTAAATATTGAATATATTAAATAAGTAGTAATAATATAATAAGTTATAATATAAGTTAAGATTATTATCTTTATATATATTATATAATAATTAATCTCTTATATATAAGTATATTTATACATATAATAATATAGTTTAAAAATATTCTTTATTAATATTATCTAAGGAGTTAAGCTATTAGTAATATATTATATTAGAAGAATACTTTTAATCTTAGTATAATCTAATAAGGATACTAGGGATATATTAATAAAAGATAAGCCTAGGTATCTTATACCTAATAAATAACTTAAGTAAATAAGATATATAAATAATTTATTTATATTAAAATATAATTATAAACTAACCTTTAATTATTAAACTCTATAAAGTCTAAAAGCTTTATAAGGTTAAGATTATCTAGTATATTCTTATACTATTAAATACTATTAAGTTTAGTTTAAAGGAGTTCTATCTAACTCTTTAACTTATTATTTTATATATTTAATATATTAATCAAAGCCTATAAGTTAGTAATAATATTAGGCGCTAACTTAACTATTATAATTATCTACTTATAAGCTTTTTATTATTAGGTTATCTTCTTATTAAGTTTCTTTCTCTTTATTAAATATATGTCTACCTAGCTAGTCCTAGTAATAGCGCGTATAAATTTCCTCGCCTTCCTTTAAAAGGGAGCTAGAATCTATTATAATAAGTACTTATACTATTATAAAGTTAAAGGGTTAATATACTTACCTTTATATAATAATTAATATTATAATAACTATTAGTATATTAATAATAAGGGGGAGTATTACCTTATTTATAATTATTTAAACCCTTTATAAAATAAGTCTTACAAGGAAGAGATATATTATATAAGTTAGCGAGCTATTATATAATATATATAAATAAATATACTTAAAATAAGTTAATATCTATATATAATATTAATAAGATATTATAAGAACTTATAAGAGAAATATTATATATAATATATAATAAGAATATTATATATATTAGTAAGTATATTTTATAATATTATTAAGTTAAAGTAAGTATTTATAAGAGAAGTTAAGGGAGTTATAAGAAGTTTTAAATATTAGGATAATTTTTTTATTAATATCTTATAATACTATCTTAGTATAATTTTATAATTAATATATTAGAGTAACGCGTTACTTATTATATCTTATATTTATAAATATTTAATCTATTATTAATAATAAAATATACGCGCCTATAAATTAATATTACCTTCTTATTTTTATATTATTACTAATATATATTATCAACGCTTATACCTAATAAGTTACTCCCTATTAGTATATAGTAAGATTAATTATATAAAAATATTATATACCTTAATATTTAAAGTTAATAAGCTAAGTATCTAATTATATATTAAAAGTATTTAAAATAATTCTAAATTATATTATATATTATCTTAGTATAATTAAAAGGTATAAATGGTTTAGAAGTATATATATACTATCTAAATAATTTATTAATATACTCTATTATTAATTATTAAATAATATTATTACTACCTTATAAAAGGTTTTAATACGCGCGTCCGGCCTAGCTAATATTAATACTATATTAGTAGTAGTATATTAAATAACTCTTTTCCCTTATTTTTCTTATATAATTTTAAGGTTTTTTTAATAAGTATTCTAGTTAATCTTATTAGCCCTAGGGACTAGGGCCTAGGAGGGGAGTTACTTATTAGGCTTAGGTATATATACGCCTTACGCGCTACCTTATAACCTACTTTAGGTAACCTTCCTTAGAAATATAGGGTAACGTCCTAGTAACGGGAGGCCTAGGCTAAGCTTATACTTAGTAGATATATATCTTCCTAGCTATCCCCTATTATTCTTCTAAGTTCCTTAGAGATTAGTTCTACTACTATAATAGGCCTACTATCTAATCTATTAGTAGACTTATACCTATTATTAAACCCTATAATATAACTCTACGTCTTTTATTACCTAATACGCCGCTATAAAGCTAGCGGGTACAGGCCTTATATACTAGTAAGGGGAACCTTTTAATATAATACTTATACTAGAGGGTAATAGTAATATTACTATAAATAAGAGTAAGATAGGTAAGCCTTCTAAGGAGGAGTCTTATTTATTATTTTCTTTATAAGAAGGAATTTTATTAGAACTAATATTCTCTATTTCCCTTATAACCTTTTTACCCTAGTAAGTAGAGAGTATATCTTATTTAATATTATAATCTTATATTTTCTCCTTCTTATCTTTTATATCTTACTTCTTTTTATATTTTCTAGCCTAAATTTTATTAGCTATTAGTTACTATTAATCTAATACTTATATAAGATTATTATTAATTATTATATACCTAGATCTCCTATTATATTCCTTTTTATACTTATACTATTTAAGTAGTACTACTACCTTTTATTAATAATTATTTTAAGAGTAGGAATAGTAGGTATATATCTTAAAATCCTATTATATATCCTTCTACTATAAATTTATACTAGAAAGTCTATATATACCTACTTTAATAGGCTAGTAATAAGATCTACCTATACGTAGTACTAGCTACGAACCTATTACTTATTAATAGAGCTAAGTAGTCTCTAGTTTAAACGTAGTTAGAATAATACTAAGATATTATATAGTAGTAAAGCTCCTTATATAGAGTTTTTATACGCGCGGTAAGCGCGCCCTTAGTATATATAATAGTACCTATCTTAGTTCCTATTAATAGTATTAGTTCTATATATAAGAGATACTAGGTTAAGAGTTAGAAGGTATACTAAGTAGAAAAGTCGGAATAAGTAGACTAGGGCTACCCCCCCTAGCTAAGTAGGGACTATAACTACGCGTCGGAGTAGGAGTAGTAACCTTATAATTATAGGTATAGCCGGCAGGATTTTAATATAATCCGCTTATATCTTATAAGTAGATTACTATATAACTTAATACTAGGAAATAATAATATAACGGCGGCGATAAAGTATATCTATACCTCCTAATATAACTATAATAGAGCCCTCCTACGTATTAGAAAAAGGATACGTGGTAATTCCTAGTAAGAGTATTATAAGCCTTCTACTAGGCTACCCTAGCTAGGGAATATAATAGTAATAAGGGCTTATATATTACGGGTCGAATAATAGAAAAGGATACTACGCTAGCTAGTACTACGAGAGAGGAGTAGCTAGGGTAAGTAGGAAACTAGTAGGAGGGCTAGGGGTATTCTCATATTAGTTAAATTATATAGGGAAGGGTAAGAGGGTTATAAAGGGGGTATAGATCTTTTAAGTAAAATATTATTAAGAAATAGTATAAAGAAAGGGGCGAGGCCCTAATTAGAGAGAAGAGTATATAGATATTAAGATCTAGTACTAGAGATAGTAGATCTAACCCCTCTATATACCTCCTTAGTAGTAGGCCTATTAGGGAGGAGAGGGAGGGAAGCTAAAAATAAGTTGGAAATACCATTAATAGGCGGAGTTTTTATCCCTCTAGTAGGATTTCTCCCTAAATAACGGGTACGCTTTATATACCCTTAAATAGTTACCCTTATTAGCTTTATAACTAGTATAGGAGTATAATTAATTATTATTACCTACTTTAATAAGTATATAATTAATAAGTATTATTATCTCCTTAATATTAAAAAGCGTTCCTTTATATATACTTTATCCCTTCTATTTACCTCTCTTATACTTCTTATTATAACTATCTAATTATAAGATATTTAAGCTCCTAATCCCCCTTCTCTTATACCTCCTTAAATACTATAATAGCTTTATATCATATAGCCTAGCTTTCCTATAACCTTTCTCTTTATAAGGGGACTTCTATAGGGTAGGTTAAGAGGAATATAAGGGAAGGATATTATTATTATTAAGAGGTTCCTAGGGTATAAGAGATATATTTATATAAAGGCTAGTAATAATATCTTCCTATGAATTATATAAATATATAGTAATTATATATTTATTACGCTATATTAAGATCTTTAGTTATAGGGATATAAAAGGAGGATCTAGCGTACTAGTAATAGTAATAGTAAAGGTACTAGTACCTAGAATATCCTTAGAAGACTTTAGAGTACACCTAGGAGGTATAGAATAACTATTAGTAATAGTAGAGGAAGGTTATAAGAGGGATAGAATAGATATAAATATAGGTAAGTAATAGATTAACTATAAAGGATATTAGAATAATAGCCTAATTAGGCTATTATTTATATTAAATTACTAACTTAATAATCTATATAATTAGTAAATACTATAGCCTAATATAGCTATTAACTATTAAATAATATTAAATAATCGCTTAAAATTAGGACTATAAAACCTATCTATTAGAGTTAATTAACGAATAGCTTAATTCCTTAGTAATTTAAGTTAGCTACTTTATATTATACTAAGAGCTATTAGAATACTTTTCGTATACTATAAGTTTAGATAATAATTTATATAGTTAGAAAACTCTTTTCTATTAGAGATATATACTTAGTATATACTATTAATACATACTATACTAATAAGAGCTAACCCCTCGATGCTTAGCCTTACGGCTAGCAACAGTCCGAACGTTCATTTAAAGTTACTAGCGTCACGGGACAGAGACTCTCGACCAATCAATCAGCTCGCATCATTCCGAGGAAGTTCTCTTCTTTTGCAACTGCACGCCAATCAACACGTTATCATTTGCCATCTGGACAACATCCGACCTATATTCGTCAAAACACATTGCCTAGAAAGCCACGGGCCGAATCAAGATCCGACGGGCCACTGTCTGCTATCGTCGAGGCTGGTTTTGAGAGCGTCGATGTCGACACCTTTCCAGCAAGGTTTCAGCATGTAGGCGATAGACGATAAGGTATGCATTTACGGTTCTCAGCTTTACAGGACGGTAGTGTTCGGCCAATCAGCATGCGTCATTTCGTGAAATCGAGGGACTTTTCTTTTTGTGGTTTGCATGCGGGCGAAAGGAGCAGCATGTTTTATGACAGCATCCCATCATTCCAATGACCGAATCGATCCAATGCAAGCTGCCTAAAGAGCCACGAACCGACTCTGCCACGTTGGACCGCTGTTTGCTATAGCTGGGGGCTGGTCTTGGAAGCAATGCGGTTATTGCTTTTGTTAGAGGCCGGGATAGAGTCAGGTCCGTACCCAAGACGTACGGTATTTTCAAGCAGTTTCATGCATGAGGTGTCATACATGAGGTCTTGGCACATGAGTTTTACCAGTACTTAAGGGGATCTCATGTACATACATTCGATCCCTAGCTTTGTAAACTTCATTCACTTACCCCTATGACTTGACTCTAGGCCCTGATATAGCTCACAATAACCAAAGCAGAAATTACAGGATTCTCACTCAGTCAGGGGCAGTCAAGTCGACGCGCGAAGTTAGGAGTATCGCACTACATGATATAGTAGACCGTCAGTTCACTAGGCGAGGATAAACGTGAATGACTCTGAATTATCAAACATCCTCGCAATCAGGGTAGGTTCAATGCAATCACTCATGAACAAATTTCAACTTGTCGCCAGCCAGTCCCTGTCAAAGGGCTTGTGACTAGAGTTCGAAATATGATATGACCCTTGTACAAAACAGAATGACTAGCAAATTCAAGCGCGAAGATTGGCCCATCATATCCGAGTCATGGCTCCAGGCCCTACAATCATTGACAAGCACAAGTAATTTGCGGCTGTCCCGCATTTTCCTGACATTGACCCTGAAAACAGTGGGATTGGCAAGCGTTGAAACCTTTATACTTCCCAGCGATGCAGGTGGTAGGCGAAGGAAGTGCGGTTGACGTTGAAGTTGGAGGGCTCTGAGGAAGTTTGTCGATTTTCATCTGCGCGATAATGGCGTCTTTGATGGCAGTGTAGCCTGGACTTTTCGGGTGGAAGGGCCGTTGTTGCCAGCCTGGTATGTCGGTGGTAAAGGTGAAGAGTTTTCCAGTGAAACCATCCATGGGATTTGGTACGCTAGTTGCGTCGCTATTGGGATTTTTGTTCTGTAATGCTGGTAAGACCACGTTCCAGAATCGCACGTAGTTGCCGTAATATTGTCTGTTGTACCACCATATGTCAGGAGCGTAGGCTGGTTTGACCTCGCAGAATCGATAGCCTTGGAAGCCTTCTGTGATTGAGACATATCGTATTTGTTTGGAGGGGTAATTTGCAATTGTCGACTTGTAGACGTTGTTAAGCTTCTCCGTCAAATCGTTAATGGCCTGGCGTAGCTTCAGGGTCAGCTTGGGTCTCCGGGTTGCTTTGGCGCCGAATGACCACTTGTCGCACCAATTGTCGTCGACCGCGAAGAAGTGAGCGTAGCCCGTCACGTATAGGAGGGTGTCACTGTATGTCTTGAACTGAGTACTACCAACAATATCAAAGAGGGTGTTATTCAAGTCTTTTCCGATTTTGCTGTTAGCGCCGGTAAGATAATCATTGCTAGCTTTGATGGATTTCGCGCACAATCCTTCGCTGTTCTTGTCGTCTGCGTACTCTTTGCCGTAGTCCACGTCGTCGTTCTGTTGGTAGATACAGTTTGTGGCAATGTCGAAAAACTTCGCATTGTTCCCGCCAGCAGTCATTGTGATGAGATGAGGTTTGCCGGTATTGTTGATTTGCTTTTGGCCCTTCACCATGTCGCCAAGCGTAGCGCCCGAGCATGCAGCAAAATGGAAATTCTCCTTATCGCCACCGTTCCAGCTAGGGTCTGATTCCAGCTGAGGGCCATACGCATAATTGGTTCGCAGGCATTCCTGACTACCTTTGATGTAATCTTCCGAGTCCGAAGCCCTAACGCCCGAAGCCCAGGAATCCCCAATCGCCGCCCATTCGTAGTCGATAACCCTTTTGAGCTTAGTATTGGGCAAGGTACTAGCCAGCATATCTGTCGTAAGTAGCAGTGAGAGAATGTGATATCTGAGGAAAGAGTGCATATTGGACAACCACTATAAATGAAAAGGAGAATGTAGTGATGAATTGGAGATGCGATGACCTGATTGCAGGATGTAGTAGGAAAACATCCTTTTTATAGAGCCTTGATGCCATCGCAAGGGCAAGGATCAATCTTAATGGAGTCAACAGATATCATAAGTTGAACGGCTGCTACCTAGCTGTGCTCTGCCGTTCCCTGTGCCATGTTGCTGGTCACCATCCTTAGGGGCTTGAAACACAACAGTTTGCCGCCACTGGCAGAGGTACAGGAGGTCGATAGCATAGTCTGAGTGTTAGCAGGGTCACACACCCAGGGCCAAGAGATCTTCCATTCGGAATAGACCTTTCCCATCTCGCCAGGGCTTAGCAACAGACGGTTTCATCATATCGCAAAGCATCTCGTGTTTCAGGGCATTGACAGGGTGCGACAAATCTCGTTTACCCGATTGAAGTTGGTGGATCAGCGTCTTTTGTATCAAATGTTCCCGGACTTCACCCTCAATGGGTAAGTTTACACAATGTGAAAACCGGCGCGGACAATTTTTTAAGCAAATTAAGCATCCCCGCCAATATTCCACAGCCGAGCGGGTGCTTGGAATCAGTAAGATCAGGTATGTAAGGAGTGGGATCAGATGAAGGCACAGCTGCTGTTTCAACCGCAAGGATGTTTATAACGAAGGAACGATAATCTGTCAATTTCTATCAGTTGAATGCCAATTCAGTTGGTCGGCAAGCTTCTGACTTATCGGAAGTGAGATTTCGTATCATGCTACTTGCTTACGACGAAGGCTTGATGAATTTTGGTGGAACGACTGGTTTACAACAGATACCTCTATGGACACATTAATTACTTTCTTTGTAGTCTATGCCAAGCATATTCTATCCTATAGGGCTGAGGCTGATATCCAATAACATTTCTGATCCTTCCAGGCTCCAGCTTTCCTTACCGCCCACCAACAGTTGCGCAGTCATCGTAGGATTCGGTCCTGGCACGGAGTCTGTCACAGCATCAATGCGCCTCCATCAAAAACCAAGCGTTTGTAAGCCTATGCAACAGCACTCCTCGTCGAGGTATCAATATTGGACACGTAACAATCATTTCTACCTCGTGGCTTGAAGCGGAGTAGGATTTGTTCTTGCAAATTCTGTGAGGTCCGCAATGATCCAAGATTCCCGACTGCAAGCATGCACTGCTGTCACTGTTTTCTGTTTGCTGGCTTCGGTGTTATTGTTTCTGCAAGGACCATCTATACTTGGGGATCAAGAGACACACAAGGTGGTTTCGAGCGCCACAGATTTACCCCATAGCCCACCCATAGGTATCGGATTTGACCTGACAGCCTTTTACGGGTAAATCTTCCTCGAAAACATGGTCGCTGTGACACCTCTGACCGAATCTCTCACTAGTACTACTGTACTGAGTTTTCCCAACGGATCAAGCGTCAATGTCGCTAGAGTCGAATCTAAGCCCGAGTACCGCAAGACCTTCAGAAGACTATCGCTAGACTCATCGACACATCCAGTGTAGGCCGAGCCACGACCATATGGACAGAGCCGCACTTACTGACCGCGCGTCTAGCCCACCTTATAACAACCAAGGTGAATACGTTGCCGATAGACCACGTCAAATTCGCCGCCAAGCCCGCAAAGCCTTGGGCCTTCCTGCATCCGATGAAGTTGGCGCTATCAGTGTCCTCCTCAAAGAATTACGGTCCGCAGTGGAAGCTCATCTAGGTCACAGCATCGATTCCGCTGTGGCTGCAACTCCACACCTCGTCGCTCTCTACGAGGAGGATCTAGCCGACGCATCCGAACATATCGGTCTCCAGCTCCAATATCTACCTTATTGGCACAACCATATGACGGAAACCGGAGCCGCCTATGCCGGATACGGGCTAGGTCTTTGTGGCAATTATACAGATCAACCTGCATGTAACGATGAGATGCAGGCCATGCCCGATGAAAACATCATGGCGGTACTGTACACAAAGCAAGCGCTCACCGTGACTTTGTCGAAAATGGCATCTGCGCTGTACATGTGGGAACCTCGATACAGATACAGCGAGCATTTCGCTCTTGGTCATGACGCGCTTGGAGAAAACCCGAGGGAGGAGTATTATTGGGAATGTGTACGGCAGGCCCTCATGGAAATCATGGTCGAAAACCCGTACTACTCACGCCCAGACAAGGTCTTGCTGATGGGTGAATCCGTCAACGATACGCAATTTCGTGTGGTATTGGAAGATGCTCTGGGTAGCCTGATGGAGAATATGCCAGAGATCTTGGCAGAAAACGTTGTATACGTCGCGGCGAAAGGTGCAGCCGAACTTGATAAAAGAGGACCTTATTATCCCTGGTTGCAAAACCAAGAAAGGAAAAAAGAAGTTGATTTCAGTTGGGAGAATGCTGAAGTGGAAGAGAAAGACGCCATGGCGGACAACATATTCAACAAGCCATTGCAGGCGCTTCCTTAGAAATATACACGGCAAATTGCAAAAATGCCACACTCACATCTTAGAATACCAAAGGTCCCTAATTTCCCGAGTTGGGTACCCTAGGAAGTTATACTTTGACATAATGCGATGGGAGGCTGTTGTGCCAGGTACTCATGCGCGAGGCTTAGGCGGCTGATGTTTGGGGCCGATATGGGGGGGGCTGATATGCTGGGGACTGATGGGGGTGTGGTAGTTTTGCATTTCTTCCAGAAAAGTGTAATTTATTTGCAATTTACCAAAAAAAAACCCCTGATCTGTACAACATAAAACCCAATGCACAAGAAAACTACCTTACCTCATAGCCCACCTACCGCCCGCAAAAACGCATCCTTAATCTAGTAACAAACCTTACCACCCTCGTTCCCCTCTCATCTTTACCTCCATAAACAAATCAACAAATCGCCATCAACCTCCACCAAACCCCTCCCATCAACCCCCACCAAACCCCTCCCACCAAACCCCTCCCATCAAGCCATCAAATCCCTCTCAATTCCTCCATCAAATCAAAAGATCCTCAACTCCATAAGCAACGCAAGACTCCTTTCCTCCGAATACAACATAGAAAAAGAATGAATGACACAATGATATCCGTCTAGTCTACTCTACTCTACTTCAACAGTATAACCAAGGGAAGTCTCCACAATTCTACAACATAGTAATGAAGCTATATACTCACCCTGGGGCTGACTGACTTCCTCACCAGCAATACAAACGGTACAATACTTTAGTATGACGTGTAAATACAGAACGCGCGTGAATGAATACCTCTCATTTCAGAAAAAGCCATGCATGGTGCATGTCTATCTACCTACTTACTCCTACCGTCTTGCATTGGGGTAGGTCGCACTAAACGCAAGGGGATCGATCGGGATACTTGGGAAGTGCGTTCTCAAATCCCGTTCCATTCCATGGTCGTTCTGGAATTTTACTAGTTGTGCATAGGTCATGGTGCCAAATGAAGCAGTGTATCACATTACCGGATTGGCGCGCAACACAATCCATTCCATGACCACGGCTATTGTGTGAGGTCACTACTGGCACAGAGTGGGTCTTATGGTAAGCCTTTCTATCAAATTGCGTAAAAGACGCGTGACTATAAATTTTGTTTTCAAATATCCACACCCATCAATCATCAAGCTTTCCAAAACCGCCTATGAACAAAAGCACTCTTCAAAACGACAATCCGGTTCATGTCGCAGCCAATCTTCAGATTAGCTCACCAACGACGACATATTTTCAATCGATGTAAGTAGTCCGGTCGTCAAAGAGGTCACACCAAAGGAAAAACGACGACAAACTCAAAAGATAGCGATCATTGACAAATCTCCTCGACATTGGCATGTCCGCTCAAGCATGAAATGGAAATCCCTCCAGAGGTTATATGGCTATAGATTGCTCCGATCGTAGCATACAAACAGTAATGATTGCCTCCCATGGTATCCCATGACTCCTGAAGCATATCCAATCCGGAAGAGGCGGTGTCAAATTCCACACAAAGAACGGGTCCATTCCAGGGCCGCGAAGACGAAGGAGGAAAACCATGGCGGGGAACCATAGCGCGCAGACTAAGTACTGCGGCTTTCCATATGACTGTGTGTAGCAATCCCGACTCCACTCAAAAACAAAGACATCAGGTTGCGAGGCTGGGATTACGTAAATGATAGCCGGAGTGGCCTCATGGATCATCCAGAGTATGTCAGTGAGCAAGCTGCGCTTGCTGGAATTGCATGGTCAAGCGGATTGTCTGAAGCTGAGCTGTGTCCGCCTGATACTGTTCCCACTGCCGTGGATCCCTAGGGTTGAGGCTCAGTAATCTGTTTTGAATCTGCACAAGCTGATCATGCCACAGTCGGTCCAAGGACTGTGTTCGAATTTCTGGCTCCCTGGCTGTGGTCTTTGACTTGATATTATTCTGTGGTCCTGAGCTAGTCTCAACGCTACGGCTTGCAGCGTTGACCTTGATTCTCTTTGTGGATCCTTCGGCGATGGGACTTGGTGTTCTTTTCTTCTTTGGAAGATCCGCATGGGGTTCAGGACTCGACGAAGATGGTGCTGGTGAGTTGCTCTTGTTTGACGGCTCTGTTCCAGCAAAGTCGTGCACTCTCTTCATGTGGTCGAAAAGATTCCAGCGGCGGGGAAATCCATTGTCCTCTTGGGCACGTTCACAATCCTTGAAATAGCACAGGTGTGGCTTGGGTCCATGTCCATGCATCCCGTGGGCTTCCCTCTCATGGCGGAGCAAGCAAGCAGTCGAAGAAAACTGTATCTGAGAGCACTCAAATGACTTGCAACGGTAAGGCTTCAGGTGGGAATCCAGATGTTTGCTAATTGTTGAGGTCAGCCACTGATGTCAGCAGACAGGTGGAGATATCTCACTCGTAATTGCACTTCAGCTTTTCTGGCTTGTGGGTGCACCTATCCGTCACGGCATATGGGCAATGGTACAAACCATCCTTGGGTGTTGCCTTGTAGAAGGCATGGTCTCGAGGAACCTTGGACTCTCCCTCACTGGAGCGTCTAGATCCTTCATAACCAGTGTACGTAGTAGAAGCTCCGTATGTAGGACCAGCGACATCAAATCCAGACCACATATCCAGAGTAGGAAGAGGGGCCCGCTGGAAATTTTGATGCGGCCTGATTGTACTGTGAGCTCGATTAGAACCAAATACCGAATAGGTGTTCACTGGAAAGGCAAACCTTTCCGGGTCCAAGTAGTTCATGGATGATGGATCCACCATTGTCTCTCCCACGTTGAAAGATGGGATTATTGCGCAGTCCGCATCTATCGGAGTATCTTGGCTCGTCATGAAGATCCCGTCATACAGCGATCCCGAGATTGGAGTATCCGGTTGATGTCCAAGGAAGCTATTTGATGATGGTAGGGAAGAGGACGACGGAGTGATATCCGAGGTAGGGGACCAGCTCAGTGATTGCGCCAAGTCTGCTCTAGGGGCATCCCAAGCAGCGAAATTCGCGATCCCGTTGTTGTTGTTTCCAAGTACCATGGGCGGATGGGCTTCCACTGGATCCAGAGGTAGAAAATCACCAGTATCAAAGCCAGCATACGCCTGATTGTTTATATCAGAAAACAGCTCGTTTGTATATGCGTGTCCATCAAGGGAAGGAGTATAATTGAGACATTGATCCTGCGGGATGCCATGGTCCATGCCAGTCCTAGGAAGGGTAATTCCTGCAGCGGCTGTGCTTGCTTCGTTGTATGTAAAACCTGGGCCATATTGAAGGGTTACAGGGGCAGCATTGACGGCAGTATGAAAAGAGCCAGGGGATGAGACAGAGAAACCATCAAGCATTTGGGAGCCGATACTGGTTGGTACAAACTCATTGTCGTAGCTAAAGGTGCCCTGGTCCTGGACCCCATAGTCTGAGAATCTGGATTGGCCATTGGCGCTATGAGCTGCCCATTGAGAAATCCTAGCGGAATCAAACGACTTCGACGATTCTCCCGCCATCTGGGAGGAGCAGATACCGAAAGCAGTAGCGTTCTTATGACCATGGCCTGTTGCGTGACCGTGAGATGCCTGACTAGTTGACGAAGTCATGGTTTTGGAGCTCTTCTTCCCGGTATGGTCCTTTACCTGGTTACTTTTTTTGCCACTATTTCCAGACGGCTGTCTTTTGTAGGCGTTTGGAGAACTTTTGATATAACTAAGACGATAAGAGTCAGTACTTGCGATTAAGCACTCATCAATGATATGCCAAAAATCAAGTAAAAATATGAAAGACAGGAGGAAACAAAACTGTGACTGAAGATTAGCAGTTGACGCTGATTTGATGATATTGGCTTTGGCATACTAACTAAACACAAAGACGCTTGGTGTCCTGGTATAGACCTTGGGAGTACGTGGTCCGGGGGCTAATGCAGTGTCCATACGATCGAAGTGGTCCAGGGCAGGAGCAATTGTTTATCAGAACCATGGGCCTTTTCCGTCATAAACAACAGAGGTCTTTTCTATGGAAATTGTCGAATCCAGTAGATGGACGTGAACGCCAGAACTCTCGGTAGGCCAGGGTGCACCAATATGGGCATAAGCTTACCTCAAGAGAGGCTATACTAACCTCGGAGGTGAATGGAAAACAGCAGGGAAATGTGACGAAGGGTAATGTGAGCAGGGTCGCCCAGTGAGGTGGTTTTCATCAGAGCTCAAGCTTTCCACGAGGAATTGACTTGATTATTTGAATCATGAGTCGAAGTTTGTTTATGCCCTCGCAATCCAAGGATTGGAGAATGTGTCTGGAGAGCATCGAGTCCGAGGAGACTACCGACCAACGCGGAAGTCAATTTAGACGACGCGAAAGCAGTCAGACAAAATCCAGGCATTCGAAATACGGAGGCACACTATCCAGAGATCGCCATCCTCCTTGTAGGTTTAGGTAGCGAAAATACCAAATGATGATGAGGAAGCCTAGACTCCATTGCGGAAATTGGCCCAAGAGCTAGATATCCAACCTGTCAATGCAGCCGAGCGGAACGGCAGTGATGCTACATTGAGAGCAAGTCGCTTTTGCATATCCGGTATCGCTCATAGGATCCAGAAACCGACCAGGAGCATAGATCCAGTGGAGCCAACGGTTGAAAGAGAAACGCAATGCGAAAATCATTTTTCTAGAAAGAACATTTGCAAGGAAATAAAAGGTGATGCTACGGGGAATGATGGGTAGTACCTCATGTTGATGTATCCTACAGAGAGCGGGTGCTCGGGTCTCTTGGCTGTATGCGGTTTGCAGGGACACGCTCTGTTTTTCATGTAAGACTTGCTCAAGTTCCCGGAGTGGTCCTTGGTTCAGTCCGCAGTGGCAATGCCCAGTCACTATGGAGAGTGATATTTGCTTCAGTCAGAAAGCTTGAGAGAAAGTGGCTCCAAGAGATCCTGGGGGTTCAACAAGGGCCAATGATGAGACGGATGTGTCCACGGGTACTTTGTTGTGATGGATCCGAAAGCTATGCTATGGATAGCCAGATGTCCTGTGGAATGATATTGACGGGAGATACTCTGGGGCGACTGAATAGCAGATCCGTGGAGATGGTGTAGATGAAGAGATCGGACGCTACAGGTGCAAATGAAAATCTGGAAGAGTCTGGGAGCGCTGATCACAGGTGGTAGTAGATGTGAAAACAGGAGGAAGCTGTAGAGGCAAGATAGAGAAGAGAAGAGCGATGGGGAGGCAGAGGACCATAAGCTCGGGTGACAGCTCAGCACGGATGGAAAAGGACGAGGTGGTCTACTACTAAGGTAGTAGTCTAGTGGAAGCGGGGAGGGAAGCAACAAATCCTGCTTTGTTGCGACCGGTCTTTCCATACGAGCGTATCATCTTCGCCCGTCGAGACTCGTCTGTTAGACTGTTGGTGCAATATGCAAGCACGCTTGCCAATCACTCTTTTACCGATGAATAGCAGATCGTCATTTGATGACAGAGGTGGCGCTACTGCACTCAGGGGGAAGTCCGTTGCAGATTAATCAGACTAGTGAATGCGTTTTGCATGGATTTCTTCGTGACGTGTCAATCTTTGCTCCTTTGGGCGAGGCGGCACTTTAGTCCGCTTAGCGGTTCGGTGCGGAAGCTCGTACTCTAATTCGAGACAGGCGAATCCAAACTTCCAAAGACATGGAACCCCACGCTGGCCATGTGCCTTCCGTGCCTTCTGCGTCTTGATGGAGATGTGTGTGTTGCTGTCAGGTCGTCTTCTCTCCCTTTGTTACGAAGAAGGGAGAGATCCGATGAAAGCTCGGCGCTTTCACATGCCTGATCATAGTATATAGCAGAATACCACATCTTGCTTCTTGCTCTCAACACTGACACATGTCGAATTTGCGAGGTCTGTAAACTTCAATGTGCGCGATATCAGAGCTCGACCTTCCTTGCCACCTGGACTTCGCGGCTAATGCTGCCCGCCGCATCTTAACGCAAGTCAATTGGTTCGTGGTCGCTCATTCCCTGGCGTGCTTTCCTCACACAGCAGTTTGTGCCGTTCGTGCAACTCCAATTCGGAGGGAGCTCCCCTGCGAAATCAGAAGCGGCTTCAGGCCAACGCGGCCTACCATGGCGCCATTGACAACGAATGGCTCGCACTGCCCAACATGTGTGGTACGCTTGCAACAGTCCGACGACCATTAGAAGTGATGCAGGAGACTAGTGTATACTAGAATGGCCTGCCAGTGGATATTGCCACGAGCTCACAGTGCCAGGCAAAAGGACTTCCTTTTGAGGAACTACACGAGAAGTTCTGGTGTGATAGCAATGATTTGATATCGAGTGAATGAAGTCTGCAACAACCCTAATCAGTTGTGGCAAAAGTCTGCCTGCACTCTCCGTCCCCGCAGCCTGAGACGGACGTAGAAGGTCCACTCGGCCCGAAGGGAAAGACCGCAACTGTAGCCAACGGGAAGCCTGATGTATGTGACAGAGATGCAGCAGTGTCGGCTAACCCCACGGCCATGTTAGCAATCAATGTCTCAGAGGCCTCATGCATTTAATCGCAATAGCAATATCACTCTACAGCCGTATTGTAGAGGCTCATGTCCCCCACATGGAAGCAGCCGGCTACTGGAGTCTGCGTTGCATTGTGGGGTAGGAAAGATTTAACATATGCTCGAGGGCACCTTTCTGCGACGGTAATCAATAGTGTGCTAAAGTGCCTGCATACAAGTGTCAGCCAGGGCACTCGGCAGATTCGAATGCAAGTGTAGAATGCCAGTGGTGACAATAGATTCTCAGATAGGAGCGAAAGATGATCAGGTTTTCTTCGTTCATCTGGTCCGAAGACCATCAGTTGAACTATACTTTTGGTTGGGTCATCATAGAATCTCGACATCAACGCTGTGCTGGAATTGAAATGTACGAACTCACGATGATCGAAGTGAGTGATCGCGAAATCATCCCGCTAGGCGCAATTCCTGGGAAATTGCGAGCACCCTACTGCGATGTTGTACACTGCAGGTGATGAAAGGTAAGCATGCCTAGCAAGGATCATGACTTGACTTGGACGTTGATCAAACCATGTCAAATGTCGTTGGCTGGAAGGAAGGCAGGAATGTTTCTATCGTGCGACTTGCCAAGACTCAGCCCTATCCGAGAGCTCTGCCGGTACTTTACCTAAAGTACCTTAGCTTACTTTGTACGTGTGACGCCAGCGGCTCTCCAAGATTGAGATCGTCGTGGTCAATTGTTGCTGACGTCGGACCGAGCTCATGCAAAGCCTCATTGAGATGTGCTGGTGGCGCTGGTGCGATAACAAAAGCCACTGACGGTCGTGCGCCTAGGAACGATGGCGAGGACATCGTCACTGAACATCAACCCTCGAGATGTCGCTGCTATAGACCTTGGTAGAGTGCTCGAACGGTTAGAGACGAGGATACTGAGTGCCGATTCGGACCCAAGATTGCTACATTCAAGCTACGAACGATCCAAGACTGCCGCTGTGAGTAAGACCCATACTCCTCACTTCACGCAGCTGAGAGAGTATGCCGCTGACGACGTGGGAGTAGAACCTCGAATACGCCCGCACGCTTCTTCTCCGCCTCGAGCACTCCTCTTCCTCCATCAAGCTACCTTCGCGGAAACAAGCCGCACAGTCCGATCTCTTCGCCCAACGTGCCCTGATCAAGCGTCTTACAGATCGATTACATGATCTTGATACGCAAGGCGACGATGACGACCTGCTATACGGGCCTGAAGATGAGGAAGATATACTGGGCGAAGATCAGCCTGTGGAGCAGACAATGGCACCCGTAACAGAGGCGGCGAAACCACCAATATCAACAGTGAAGGAGCCAGTATCAACACTGGAGCCTCAGTCGTCGGGCAACCCCGACCTCTTAGCCGCAAATGATATTGAGTCCGCCAATTTAACCTCTTCTCTCTTCACGTTGGCTCAGGCTCTCAAGGCGTCGACAACCCAATTCTCAGAGTCTTTAACCACTGACACTGAAACACTCAATCGAGCAACAGATGGCCTGGACAAGAACACGACGGGCATGGAAGCTGCAGGTAAACGAATGAGTCTGTTAAAGAGAATGAGCGAAGGCAAGGGGTGGTGGGGGCGAATGATGCTATATGCGTGGATCGCAGGGCTGTGGGTGTTCGCAATACTCCTCGTCTTTGTGGGGCCAAAACTACGATTTTGAAAAACTCGCAAGAGAACGTGCACAATCGCTTCCTCCGACATAGGGCACTTTCGTTGATGGGTGTAGTATCTGGCAACGGACTTGTTCACTTACTGTCATGATCGCAGAAAGAGGCCATTGATATATAAAGACAGCCGATATAAAGCATGGGAATACAGAACCATGATTGCTGCTTCCAAGCAGACGCATAGTTCCTACCTTCTTTCGGCGACTACCGTCCATCTTACGATTATTCCGTCTGTCCATCCGCAGATAGCACCAAGGTCTCACCAACGCAAAGCTTCAGCGTCCCACCTTTCACAAAGACTCTCACATCCCCATCAACATCCATACCCTCTTCAGAAAGCCATTCCGACATCTCCGAAATACCACCCTCCACATTCCAAGACCAGGACCAGATCCTAGAATCGCTACGGTCGGCGCAAAACGACATGATCCAATCTTCAATGTCGAAGAGGTCCGAAGCATGGAAGGTATACTGTTGCACGGTAGCGGTGACGAGGCGAGATGTCAGCGTAGGTGGAGGGGTTTCAGACTTACATTGCTGTTCCGGAGCTGGATACTCAAGATCCTCTTCACACATCGTGTCGTTGTCGAAGGGAGTATTGAGCGCAGATCCCCAAACGTAATCCTCGGCTGTTATGACTGGGGATGGTACGGCGAGCTTACCTTCATGCTGGGGTGAGGTGGACATTTCGCACGGTATTTCCTGTTGAAGACTGATCGGATGGAGAGAGGGTGCTTACCTGGTGAATGTACTCGGATAGATAGAAAGAGAGTACTTACTTACCTGGTGAAGATCCTCCAAATCTACAACGCGTCAAAGAGAGGTGGTGATGAAGGTGGCCTTGAAGATACACATCGTGAGCGTGGGACAAGCCAAATATAAAGTGCTGCAACGCTGCATTGTGAACAACGATCCTAATCCAGACACTTTGTTCCAAGTAGAAGGGAGACACACCACTTCTCAGTTGCCATTATTGAGATCGCCAACTTACAAACAAGGAAAAGGACAAGTCGTGACCATTATTCTAGATCAAAGCATTTTCTCTTTCACATCTTCTCTGTTGCCAATCAAACTTCCTTCTCACGACAGTCCAATAAAAACTGCGGAACGCGAAGTGTACGAAGAGTTTACATCACCCCAAAGTGCAGCATAGGTCTTCGATAGCAGCTTTAAGAAATGACGCCCAAATAGTCCCAGAAATACACAAGTCTCAAATCCTGGCACCACGCAAAACTGTAACATGCATATTGACGGGGAAAAGGCTGAAAGGACTCTTTACTCCTGGTCTGCGTGCCATGGAACCCATTTCTAGTGGTATTATGCTGTGATGGGTTCGTAATTCATTCACCACTTCAGTCGAAGCTTTTTGCCAAGATTCTTGGCGTTTATATACTTCCACAGGGCTTCAGGACTCTCAGTGCTGTACTCAACATGACCAGTAGACCCAGCACTGTCTTTACAATATCATTCAAACAAACACTCGCAGCATGTCTCACACAATGACCCAATTAGGAGGCGGCGGTAAGCCCTCTGTGCTCGTATACATCGTTCTTCAATGCGCGTCTGCTTCACGGTAGCACCACTTGCCAACACCTCACAGCCTTCAACCATGCCTCCAACAGCGACAGCGAAGCCGAATACGACCGCCTCCGATCCCTCGCGCGCCAGGAAGCCGGAAAGCGCTCCTCCTGCATGGCCAAAGTCTGTCCTCCCCTCCTCCCCAACCCCATAGCCCCGTGCACTCGACTCACACGCGCCATCCCTCCAACAGTCCCAACAAGCCTACCAACGCGGCGACGGCGCGTCCGCGCACCAGCTCTCCGAAGAAGGCAAACGCCACGGCGCAATGGTGGACACGTACAATCAGCAAGCCTCGGATTACATTTTCCGTGAAAACAATGCCGTCGGGAGAGTCGATGGCGACACGATCGATTTGCATGGACAGTATGTGGAGGAGGCGGAACGGATCTTGGAGCAGCGGATTCGATATGCGCAGAGTACCGGACAGACGCATCTGCATGTGTATGTTTGTCTCCCCTGCCCGTACCCCTTGGCACATCTCCCCTCTCCATTTCCTACAATCCATGCGCCTGCGGAAATAAAAAGCTGCAAAGGAGAGATTACCATACCACACCACATCTACCATACAACACAACACTGACACCCCCACCCCCTCGACACCCACAGCATAGTAGGCAAAGGCAACCACTCCCCCAACCACATCCAGAAAATAAAGCCGAAAGTCGAACAGGTCTGCCAAGAACTCGGCCTGCAATACTCGACCGAACCCAACGCCGGACGCATGTATATCAACTTGCAAGGCGGAGCGGCGCCGATGCCGACGCAGTTCCTGGCGCATAATGGCGGCGGGTATGGGGTCGGGTATGGGGGCGGGAAACCGTATCAGTCGATGGGGGGGCAGCAGCAGCAACAGCAGGGGGGGATGGCGTATCAGCAGGGTGGGCAGGGGCAGGGGCATGGGGGGTATCATGGTGGCGGGCAGTATCATGGTGGTGGGGGCGGGGGAGGACAGAATCCGAATGCGGAACTGGAAGCCGAGGTTAAGAAATATCTACCCAAGGTCCTGCGGGTCATCAAGAGGCAGTGTTGTGTTGTGATGTAGGAGTCCGTGAGTCGGAGGATGTCTTGGCATAGGTATCGTGCTGCAAGTTATTTGTTTGATAGATACCCCCGTTCTTAGAGATACTCGGTTTAGATTCGATACAAATCTCTGTATCATTTAATCTCATCTCATCCCATTACTTTACTAGCAAAACATAGAGAATCCCACATAGTATCCACTTCCCCTCGTCGCTTACAGAAACTCATGTCTATATACTTACCCACCTATACATCCACCTAACCCCCTTCTCAAAATCAAAAATCAAAACACATCCCTCGAACCCAGCTTACCGTCCACATCACATCACCTCACCTCACCTCACCTTCCCCTTACCCTTACCCTCACAAGTCCTAGCGCCTAGACTCAGCACCACCATATCCCAAGCTACAATCCTCCCTATCCCCAATCCGATCTATAGACCACTCTACATCCTAAAGTCGAATCTCCAACCCTTTCAACCCCCTTCCTATACCAAACAAAATCAAATATCGACAGCGCAGGTCTATTCTACTTATCAGTTCCCTTACATAACATCAGCAACGTCAGCATCTACTTTCCAACCCGCTCCAAGATAAAAGACCAAAAAAGGAGAGAGAGAGATAGATATATATTCTATACCAGAAACATTCTGCTATTTACCTCACTCTACTTTAGTTGATACTCTTTTTGTACCAACGATATCGATATCTCTCCTCCCTCCTCCCTCCTCCCTCCTCCCTCCACTCTCACAAAACCCATACCCCTATACCCCTATATCCTACCATTCACCCTCACCCTCACCCTCACCCTCACCCCAGCAACTACCTATCTATAAAAAAAACACAAACCGCCCCACTAAGGTATCTCTTACATTCTCCTCGAGAAAGTAATATACACAGCCTGTAATCTTTCTCTTACGTCTTATCTATTCTGGTTGTGATGAGATGGAGGGGTATAGGTGATGGTATTACGGATAGATGGGTTGGTGTTAGGTGGTAGGTTAGGAGAGTATGTTGTTTATAAGAAGAGAAGAGAGGAGAGGGGGTATAACGTTCCTTACTTTACCTCACCTTATCTCACCTCACCTCCATCCCTCCGAAAAAAAAAACGAAGCTCCACCTTCTCCCTACACCCACAATCAAGTCAAAACAGCAAACAATCAGAAAAGGAGATCAAGTAGTTATACAGTCTCTAACACTCACACCCACCTATCTCCAAAACCCAAAACCAAAACCCAAAACCCAAAAGTATAACAACGGCAAAAAAAGCGTCATATATACTAATCAAGTAAGTAAGTAAATTAGCGATTGATTAACTGGTAGAATGGTATAGATAGATACGAAGAGGGAGGAATCGCATATTATAGTACGGGAGGACACGAGGGAAAGAAGAGACGGGAGGAGAGGAGAGGAGAGGAGAAGAGGGAAGGGGAGAGGGATCGCATGCTATGAAAGCATTTGAGGGAAAGAAGAGAAGATGAGAGGGGAGAGTAGGAGAATGGATATGCGAACGTCATAACAAGGCGAGTCCAAATTCAAGCCCTGCCCATGATGATCTGGAGAGGCAACATCAGGGCGGAGCCGAGGAAGGGTGGTAGGTACATGAGGATACAGGGATGCAGCTGGAGAACGAAGCAGCAGCAGCACACGAAACCCATGGTGTAGGACTTTCACTTATATATCTCTCAGGACAGGTCTCATTCCGATGTAATGTGCCACCCATGCATGACAATACTAAACAATTTAGATAAGGCATCCGTACCTCCCTGGTGTTACCCGTTTCCCACCCTCCCAGCACTACCGCACAAGGAGAAGAAAAGGAGCACGTCTGGTATGCCTTCCCGCAGACTGGTATCACGTTACAATAACCGTGCTAATGATGTTCGCGTTGCGCCATGCAAAACCCCCATCGCCAGCGCCAGCAGGCCGCAGGGAAACCTATCCGAGAAGAGGTCTGCTGCTGCGAACAAGAACCTCGGTCGGCCGAAAGATGTCGAAGCGAGCACGATGTCCAATTCGACCACCTTTTGAGACAAAGGGTGTGAACGGCTGATGAGGTTTGGTCGGGTAGAGATCGACCTTCGAAGGTAAGGCTTTACCCTCATCAGAAGAACAAACCTCCACAAAGTTCAGCTTCTCGTCCATTGTAGGTTGGGCGGGCCTATAACAGACCACAATCACGAAGGTTTTCTTGGATGATAATGTCTAGACACATGGATTAGCAGGGTCCGAGAAGGTCCGAGGCAATGAAGACATACCGTTCACAGCTGCCATGACGAATCGAATCTGTGTGGTGTCGGTGGCACATGTGAAGTGGGTGTAAATTTGCTTCGTCTCGTGTTGATTGAGAGACACGAATCGATTCAGGATGTAATCACAGGCAGCGGCGTAGTCGGGTCCACCTTCAGCACTATTAGAATTCTGATGTCCCTTACCGTTTTCGCCATTTTGGTTGAGCTTGCCTTCATAGTCCGGGAAATAGTTCTTCATTGGAGAGACCGGAAGTTTCTCTTTGAATCGATCGATCTTGTTGAGGAAGAGAATGATCGATGTCTTGACAAACCAGCGGGAGTTGCAAATCGAGTCGAAAAGCGTAAGGGCCTCCTGCATTCTGTTGACGGTCTCATCTTCAAAAAGCAGCTGATCGTATTCGGATATGGCCACTAAGAACAAGATGGTTGTAACGTTCTCGAAGCAGTGTATCCACTTCTTCCGCTCCGACCGCTGACCCCCAACATCGAACATGCGATATGTGAGCTCGCCGATGATAAAGGTGGTCTCGGTAATGCCAGTGGTCTTGACCCGGGATCGTAGGACGTCTTGGTCATTGGGCAGGTAGTCTGGCTGTGCAATGCGACCAATCGAATCGAAGTAACTGAGGTGGAAAAGTAAGCAATTGAAGGGCCTATACCCTCACAGATATTATTGCCTTCGGCACCAGGCTCGCTGCGGGAGTCGATGGGTGTAGCGTAAAAAGCGGTGATGAAGATACGGGTACTTACTACCGAGCTGAATCGTTCAATTGATACTCCCTCGAGCGCTTGAAACACTCTTGAACACCAGCATCCTTCCACAAAGCATCAATGGCGCCGCCCACTTCAGGTGGTAGACTCTCGCCCTCTATCTGCGCAGGCTGCATGAAGATAGTTTGAACATGATACTCCGTCCGCTGATCATCCAGAGGGAGCTCAAGGGACTCCATGGCTTCCAGAATGACACGCATTGACTGTACGGTGTTGCTGTATATGATCTCTTTGAAGGATTCCCGTTCATCACGAGAGTAGCTCCCTTCATGTATGAGCTTCATTTGTTTGAGAATTGTAGACTTCCCCGACTCTCCAGCGCCTGATCCACTGTCAGCCTCGTGATTCGTCGATTGTCGCAGAGGGCCTTACCGAGTAACAGCATTTTGATCTCATTGCGTTGCGATAGCTTATCACGTTTCAGTTGGTTTTCGATTTGCTCATTCCTCTCCTTCCCCTCCTTTTCTTCTGTGCTCATACCGCAGCCCATCTTGGCGGATTCTAAGATGTAATATGTGAGAGCCTTCTGAGATCGTGATTTGGTTGAAGTGATGGTGTGGTGAATCTGCGCTGGGCGCAAGTCAAGAGAAACAGTTATCTGTGCGTGGTCTAGTGAGTGTCAGCCTCGCAGATGCAAAGGAGTGACCGATAGGTTTGAGTCGAAGGTGTTTTGGATGGGCCGAGCATGGAAGGAGTCTCGAGTCGACAGATAAGGAGTCTGTGTGTGATCGCGTTTCAGGACGCAGTACAAGGTGCATTGACAACCTCAAGGTCGAAGAGGTGCAGAGGATGGGCAGTGCAGCTGGCAGCGATAGAATTGACAAGGCTGGGCCGAGCGAGCCTGATGAGAGGTTCGCGGCTGCCACGGCTGGCTGTGCGACCTGCGGATAGCGACAGGATAAGAGGGAGAAACAGCTTACTGAGGCGGCTGTCGGTGCCAACTGATAGCGACAACGCACTGACAGCTCTCGATGGGTGTGATGATGTAGAGAGTGGACGCGCTGCTGGTCGAAGAGGAAGCAAGCAAGGAAGAACGGAGGCCGTATATTTCACTTTCCTCCACTAGCGCCGGCTGACCTCTTTGACGCCAGTACCAACGAGCCTTTGTTGTTGTTCCAGCTCCACCAGCACCGGACACTAAGGTATCGCTGATGGATGGTGATAGGTGTGGCTACCGTCGCTGTCAGGTCGCTGTCGTTGATGAAGAGATGAAAGAGGATGAGATGGACGTGCAGCAGGGGATGGCGATGAAGAGGGGGGGGAGTACCCGAATAGGAGAATTGGACAGAGATCGGCGAAGCTTAACTCTGCTCAGGAGCCCAACTCTGTCAAGCGGGAAATCTACATACTACAGTGGTACAGTCTAGACTCGCTACAGTAGTCGGCCCCTGGATAACCCCATTATCAAACAAGGTACCATCGTACCATCATTGAGCGTTTCCATATATCATCGGAGCCAACAACTACCGAGACTGTCTCATCGAGTGGGTGGAGTTTCGCTATCTTTGGTGCATCTTCACCCCAACTTCTACGGTCTTGACTCCATACGACAGCTGGTCCGGGGAGGCTGATGTTTGCGCAATTTCAATCTTCTTGCTTTACGGCACAGCTCCTCCCTTCCGTGTCTCAGTCACCTATCACTACCAATCCACTTTCCTCATCCTAGCCATTACTCCGTACCCTGAATCTCTTGCTACGAGAGTCTCTTGCTACCAACTGTATATGTGCTCGATCTTCAGCTACAGTCTTCATTAGTAAGGCATTTACTACAAGAAACCTCCATTAATGAGTCGCCCCGATCGTCTCCCCGGCACCCTGCTGTTTGACCTTGATGTTTTTGAGGAAGCGGTCAGGCATCTCCCGGGCCCGCCGTCAATCCTTCGCTAGTGTTTCGAGTACCACGAACTCAACCCATTCTTCTTCAAGCCAGGCCAATGATCGTGTGATTACTATGCAGAGCCAGAACACGTTGAACATGTTGTCTGCAACGGAGTCGCTTGCGGTAGAAGCAAAATGCGATAACGAACATATTTGGCAAAGTGAGCATCCTAGTCCACGAAGCCCTTCTGCTCAAGCAGTGACCTTTGGAGCTACACCATTCCCATATTTGCTACTGCAGAGAGTGGGTAGGTATTTTCAAGTGGGGCTTCTTCAATCCTAGTAGCAGCCCGAGGAGCGCCCCCGGGTGGCCAGAGTCCGTATCCGACCTGGCAACGAAGAGCAGACTGCTAATACGAGTCATGATATCGAATCGGATGCCTCGAAGGCGAGCTGTAGCCATGTGCGAGGTTTTGTAAAGGATTAAGCGGACTTACATCCTATCCGATCATCAGCTGCGGAAACCGGTATTGTGGCAAGGGGGTACTGGCGTACCATCTGTCTGCTGTCTTTACAGGATTTTGTATACCGCGGTGAAAAGTCGTGGCATTGTCGCGCAGTGCCGCAATAGCAGAGCATCAAGAAAATCAAGATTCAACTTAGGTTATCATCAAGGTATTCAATGAAAGAACTTCGTATCCTGTTCTTCGGCAGATTATGCTGGCGATTGAATGAAATGAATTGACGTCGGATTCTCTGTAAATGTGGCAACGACACTGGATTCGCTGGTAACTCGAGGGTGTCCGCAGCTATCGTGAGCTGTCCGCCGCCCTCACCAGGATGATCCTTTTGCCATTCCAGAATGACGTTGAGTACCTCTTGTGACGTCTTATCAAGTTCATAGAGGTAGTCGGACTCGGCAGCGGGTTTCTGCGATGATCGTCAGCCATCGTTCGTCGGGAAGTGCATGAGCAGCCTACCATCATGGTGGCCGTATTGGGCTTTATAATCTTTGCTTTTCCATCAGACCCTACCGTGGCCTCCCAAATGTCTTCGCATGGAGGTTTCTCGTCATCGAAGGGTACCGTGAAAAGTGGGCTATCCCATCTCGTCATGCCGTTTGGCTCTTCATATCTGTAGATTAGATTCTCGAAAATATCCTCGGCGTACCCTCCCTCCTTGCCGACATCTGCCAGCAGTTTCCCGTTGATTTCCCGGCACTTATCGATTGGTGTTCCAACATGGACCTTTAGGCTCGTCAACTCTTGTCCCTCACTCCTTCAGATTTCCTGCTAATCTCACCACGCAGCTGGGTGTCTGCACAGCCTTCGCCTCGCAATACAGTTGATACCGAAAGCCCTTGATATAGTTCAACCCATCTGCAACCACAATGCTATCTCTCCCCAGGGCACGCTTGGTGGCTGAATAGTGGGTCGCCCGAGCGTCCTTCTCTGTCCGTGCCTCACGATAGACGTCTCGTTGCAGACCAAGCGAATGATCATTGATGTGGGAGACTGTCAGGCGACGTACACGGGCATCTGCCGAGGCTTCGATTTTCGATGTGAAGAATTCGACTAGCTGGTTGGAGCGGTAGGTCTTCCCTGAGGAAGGGTAGCCTGATATCAAGATCAGCTGCGTCCGGTTGTCAGCATCTGCAATGTGATAGAAAGGCGGGAGACATTTACAGGCATCACAGCGTCTTGATTAGTCCAAGGCCATTCATCAGTCGGTGCTCCTGTTGCTACAGACAAGTTCTTCAAGATGTGCCTGATGATCATTTAAGGAAAGCTATAATTAAACGCCGTGCCAAGCCAATTCAGGCCCAGCCCCACCAAACCCCTCATGTGGTACAAAAGTAAACACAGCTTTCCATCCGTGTTCTCTGCCTAGAACTACACACACCAGTCTCCCATCGAACCGTCCATATAGCACAGTTCCAGACGCCAAGATGACTGACAATCAATCTTCTTCTCTCAAATCGTTCGTCGATTCCGCGACTGGTGCAATCCAGTCTGGTATAGGCAGCCTAACGGGGAACACAGAGCACCAGGTAAGACTCCTCGATGAGTAGTATGATCGGCTCTACTCAATTTTTCCACATTGAGATCGTGTTGTGTCTGGTGAATGCGGTAACATGATGTCAATTCTGCCTAGTCGTTATCATGTTGTACAATCTACTATGATAAATCCATACAGTCTATGCAAGAGCTTACCATACGCAGGCCAAGGGCGACCTCAAACAAGATAAAGGCGCGGCTGAGAAGGATGCTTCGAACACCGTTGGCAAGATCGGGCCCTACGCTGTATCTTCCTCCGGCGGGATCTCCTCGGATGATCCACGTCGTACCGAAGGTTCCTACAATCAGACTGTGGGTTCAGCCAAAGAGACCGTCGGCGGCCTCCTAGGTGCTGAAGGTCTGAAGAAGGAAGGCCAGCAGCAGAATGCTGAAGGCAAGGGTATGGAGGCTGAGGGACAGCTAGCAGACTTTGGCGGAGGTATGAAGGATCGTGCACAGGGCGCCCTTGGAGGTATCGGTGCTGGTATCACGGGCGACCGGGCAAAGCAGCAGAAGTATCAGATGCAGCATGACGATGGCAAGACGCAGCTAAGGTCTGCACAACATGACATCCAGAAGCAGGCGGACGCCTAGAGGATTCCAGTCATCAGAGGCACCAGAGGAAATGTGATTGCCTAAGGGAAATTGCATAATTGATTTTGGAGGGAGCGATTGATACCTTGATACGCTTGCATTGGTAGGAGCAGTCACCTTGACCAGCTGTGTCCGTTCCTTCCAGGGCTCTGCACCCAGTCGATCCATAGGTTCGAGGCTTAATCATATAGATCAATGGGCATGGGACAGCTAACTTGTTAATGCCTCCTGAAGACAGCATCTAGCTCTCGATGCTTCGGCTGGAGATTACCACAGGCTTCGATCGTTGTATTGTGTATCACACTTCATGGTATTCACACATACAACCGCATCGTGCACCCAAAGCTTCACACGTCTTATAGTCACATTCACTGTTGCCAATCGCTTCCTCCGAAGCTTCTCGCTTGTAGCATTACCTATTCCATTTCCAGAGAAGGACCGACCTGCTTCGCGGTTGGTGGGTCCCTTCAACGATGATTGACGGCAACAAGAGCCGAGTCACTTCAATATGATCAGAGAGAGACACACTCACACATCAGACATCCCCAATTGGGCTGTAAGCAATGCATGACGCTAGCTGGCGATTCTTCAGCCAAACCATTAGCTCTAGGGCGGCTTCCAGCTGCACAAGGATGGTGAATGACGTTAATGCGCTCCGAACAGGGGCGCAGTATGAACAGAGGGAAGCACTTGGACAAATCCACAGCCCAGTGTTCAGCTGTTCGGGGTTTAGGGCGAGTGAATGGGAGCGCAACGGTGAGAAGAAACGTTGTTGAAGACCGAGCTTGAGTCCAGATATGTCATCATACCCGTTCAAAGGTCTCCAGCCACAGCAATCTAGGACCCGCTTCCAGCTGTCGAATTCATGCATCTTAATCGACGCTAAAACAGAAGAGCCACTGGAAACGACAGTGGCTGGTGACCTTAGACTATTCTCAGTCCTTTTATCATTGGTCAATTGCTCCCGCCCCCACCGCTCAGCCCCAGTTCTCGCCGAAAGCCACAGATATCTATCCCACTACAGTATACCTCCCATGTCCTTATAACATCAGGCCTCCCACTTTGCAGTTGGTATGAGCCGCAGCCTCAATACCATGCGCTAGAATGCGCCGTCATCCATAGCGCAGCTTCATCCTATTCGTCCAGCCCGTTATGACTTTTCAACTCAATGACCTATGGCTCATGTTATTGAATCCTCACCGCAAAGCTTGCGAGCACTGACACGAGTGGAAGGGCATTTTTGAGGCTTTATAAGTATGGTAAGACGGTCTCTTTCGATGGTGTACTCGTATAAGTAGTCACTGCTCCTCATGTCCTATATATCTGTTATATATCTCCTATGTAGTAACATTTCTGCTTATCCCTTATGGCATGGCGTTCGCACGGGATATGCCAGGTAGCGTGGCCTGCACTTCCTTCTACGCTGCCATCAAGCTTGCCCGCCTTGTCCAAAAGGCCAAAAACTGTTTGAAATCTCGCATCAAGCAGTGTATCACCTCCACAAAATCACCTCAGGTTACGCACCCCGCCAAGCTTACCACACATGCTCGCAAGACCGTGAGGAGGTAAGATATGTCATTCACACCTTGCACGGCCATCGGTAATTGTTTTGTCTAGCTCTATCTCGTCTCAATCCACCTTGGATCGCTATGTTGGTCGTCGCCGCACTGCATCACAAGGCCAAAGACAAAACGCCGATCTGTCCAGGTACATAATCGCGCCCGCCCCATCAATAAGTAGAGGTTCCACTGACCTGATCGTCTCGAGTCTACTTGGTGACCTTGATATTCATGTTTCATGCCGGGACCTTCCTCTACGTACAATCGCCGCCCAGGACTCACTCTTCCTCAAACATGATTTCCATACCGCTTGGTCTTCGAAAAGCCTTGATAAAAACTACGATGTTCTCGATTCAACGAATGAATTGTTGGGCAGACTTCAAGATTTCTCGGAAAGCGATGGACTGACATGCATGGATGACGACGCTCGACGTGGCGACTTTGGGTGCGCGAATTTCATCGCGAATCTGACACACCTTCTTTGCTGCCTAAGACAGATAGTGCTGAACGCTATCATCCAGCACTACCTTGATCTTGTCGAAGCTCACATCCTGCATTGGCACAAGTCCTGGCAATATCGAAAGCGCATCGGAGAAGGATGGTTCGCAGAATGGCCTAACGGCCAACGCCCACTGAACACGACTTGGCCATGGAACGTCAAAACATCTCTTTTGGTTCTATGGGGGGTCTGCTGGATGTTCTATGGACCTCCTGGACACCCTCCTCATGCTCGGGACAACGTGGATGGGACGCGCAATCGGAGAAGAACAGAACAAGGGGCGACGTTCGGAGGCGACTTACGGACGCGACAGCTCGGACTTGACTTGCAGCCGACTTTGCAAGCGCCACCTCCACAAGGTATGTATCGAATCCGCCCGAAAATCAGGCAGCAGAGTCAAGCATCGTCCTGATAACACCTCGAATAGATGCCTCCGATGTATGGGCAAACCCTGCTCCCAATACATATCCGAATTATCCGTGGCTGCACCCCCAAGATGCTAGCGTCCTCCCGCGGCGCGCCAGCTATTCCCGTGAGTCACACGAGATCACGGGACCGCTTATGACTAACTTTTTCCTGCAAGCAATTTTAGGCATTACCTATACAGCTGATAACCCTAGTCCATATATAAGCAGTACATCCATCGAATCCTCAGACCTTTTCGCGACCTCGTCTATAGATTGGCCTTATAGCCAAGGCATCAACCAAAGTTCACCTCCAGCATATGCTCCAGATTACGCATCTTGGCCCCCGACGACATACAACATAAACGAGAACATCACGGGAACCCTACGAGCGACGCCACAAGGCATCGGCTCTCAGCCCTCACTCCGATCCTATGCTCCCCAACGCCAAGTCAACCCAAATCCCCAGGCGGCAGTTGGTGGGAGCCCAGGCAACCTTGGATTTGGACTTGGGCTGCATTTGCAAGATATGCACGACTACCCCAGTCCACATAGCGCAATATCCGACCAGTCGACGTCTTCATGTCTATCTGTGTTGCCTGGTGCGATGATCAGTCCGAGGGTGCCAGTCGTGCCATCTCCAAGTATCAGTATCGTACCGAGTATGGGAGGAAGTTCGCATTCAGGATACAGCAGCAGGAGGTCGACGGAGCCGCCTCGGAATGCGCAGGGCATCCTGTACTGTGCCGATCAAGAATGTGCGCAGCAGCCGCCTGTATTTTCGCGAAAGTGCGAGTGGACGTAAGTACTCTCCTTCATCTTCTGTGTGACAGCGCCAAGATATAGAGCTTACCAGACCTACAGTAAGCATATGGACAAGCACACGCGTCCCTACGTCTGCGAAGAACCGGAATGCGACAACATCCGCGGCTTCACCTATTCGGGCGGTCTCCTCCGCCACCAACGCGAAGTACACCGGCAACACGGCGGCCCGAAAGCCAGCTGCATGTGTCCGCACAAGGACTGCAAACGCAGCACGGGTGTTGGCTTTAGCCGGAAAGAGAACCTAAACGAGCATCTTCGACGTTGCCATCAGCCTCAGGACCAGGAGACGAGCAGTCCGCAAGGCAACGCGGAAGACTTATCATCACGACCACGGAAGAGGAGACGAGCTGCTGATATCGACGACGGTCGGGAGCGGAGGGAGGAAGACGATGAGTTACAACGAGAGGTCAAGAAGTTGAGGAAGGAGGTTGCGGAGAAAGAGGAGAGAATCAAGAATTTGGAGAAGTGGATGGAGAATCTGACGAGGGGCCACGGTGGTGGGCTGAAATAGAATGTACGATTGATTGGTTTCCCTTTACGTTGATATGATGCTTTTAGCGCGGAGTCGGCGTTTGGTTTCGGGGGTTTGGTGGTCGATGTTTTGCATTGGGTGGTTACACTTCGCTCCGTATTACGCGTCTGTATGGTATTCGATAGAAGTTTTGGTGTTATGCGAGTTGGCTCGCATTGGATTGGTCCTGTATGTTTTTGGCTCTTAATGGGGCTTGGTACGTTGTATGCTACTCTTCTCGTTCAGGGCGGATTTTTCCTTTTGATGTAGATGTGTCTTAGGGTTTATAGATGGTATGGTACCTTGGCGTCTATGTTGTATTCTTCCATTGGTGTAATTCGGGGCATGATGTGTGCTACTGTGGTTTTCTGGGCGTCGATGTGCATGTGCGCACGGTGGGTCAGTATTTCTATATCTATAGCGTCGTACGACTGCGCGACCTTTTACATTTCCCTATGGAGAAAACTCTATATTGGGGTTTGTGGGGAGGGGTGCTGTTTCGTTGTAGGAGGTGGCAGATGTTTTCGGTGAGAGTACGCTTTTACTTTTCGGGTGATTGCTCTTTAGGGTATCTTTGAGGTTTGTGCGATAATTTTTGTGGGGTGAGAGGTGCGTCGTTTGGGATACTGTTATTGGAAATGGATTGGGGATCTCATGCAATGGTCCCACGCGGGGGCGTCAGTGGACTTCCTAGCATACATGTGAGGGGAACATTTTTGGGAGTATGCTAAATTTGAGAACATTGATGGTGGTACGAATTCTGGTCTGCTGGTTTATGGCTATTTACAGAGATTTGGGGACTGAGGTTGGACACGATGTGGTTGGTAAGAATTTGGGGCTTTGTACGAGACTGGTTGAGATGAGGGTATACTATGTGGGATACTGATGTGGAGATTTGACGGGGAGTTTCGTGCAATGGGCCGCTGTGGGGGCGTCAGTTGACTTCCAAATATATTTGAGGATTGTCTTTTGGAAATGTGCTAAATTGGGAACATTGATGGTGGTACGAACTTTGGTCTGTAGGTTAATGGTTATTTACAGAGATGTGAGGACCGATATTAGGCAAGATGTGGGTGGTTCGAGGGTACATAATCCACTGCTTCTTCGCTCTGTTCTTTGTTTTTGGGTTCTTTTCCTTGAGGAACAGAATCTGGAAGATTAGCGACGGAGATCCTGAAGTCTTAGACATTGTATATCTCTACACTCGTCATATAACAGCCCGTTGCGGACCAACCTCAGAACACCCAAGCCACACAATGCATTTCTCAACCACTACAACCCTTGCCATTCTCCTCTTCAACCCTCTCTCCGCCCTCGGTAGTCCACCCGATCCCTCCGAATCTCTACCCACTCCAACAACAACCAGCGACTCAGCAAAATCAATTCCAGCCAGCGATGTACGTATCACCCAAATCTACACACCAACAGAGACGCTATAGCACGCTTATTCTAAGGAGGTAATTCAGGCAAATACACTCAACGAAAGACACAAAAAGGATCACCAAATGATGGTTTCAGATGTGATTGATTATACAGGTGTTTATCGGAAGAGGCAAGAGGACGATGAGGCTATCCTTGTCCCCGACGAGAAAAGGGAGGAGCATAGTGGTGGTGAGGTATGTATCTTTTTAAAATTGAGGTGATGGATGGGGGGGAAGTGATGGGTTGTTTGTTGATAGGAGATAGGTAACGCAGGTGCATAAGCGGCATGGACAGCATCATACCACGACCCGTCCGGCGACGCATGGATACCGCCATGCAGAGCTCGTCTCTTTGGCTGTATAGTGAGCTAGACGGATTGGGGGTGTAGGATGTGGGAGTGTTTGGAAGTATCGAGTGCGGGGTTTTGGGGATGTGTAAAGGAGGGAATAAGGGTATATCTTGCTGCTCTGGTTTTGTAGCAAGGTTATCTGGTTGGTGGTGGAAGTGGATGCATGTTAAACACATGATTATGTATTTGATTGCATGTAACCTGTCGATCCATCTATAACAGACCATATTTACGAAGTAAAATCACTGCGTGCGTGGAGGACGAAGCTGAGACCTGTAAAATTGAATATAACATGCATCGAACCACTGCAACAACCACACTGGCTACCATCAAACAAACCTCAGAAACGGATTGATACTGCAAACGTCCTCACCCACGTATAGGTATACGTCTTCTGATAGGTCCAATAAAGCAGATGTCTTTCCAGGTCTGAATCCCTGAATCCGAAAATCACCATAGAATACCCAGATATCTACAACGCCACACGTCTTCGAAATTCTTCTTCGGTGTCCCGCCACCATCATATTTGGCCTCATTCTTCTTTACATTCGCAATTTATGATGGGACACAAGGCGTACGAAAATTGTTCTCCTTGTCGTGGAAAGTCGGTACCCCATGAAGGTGAAGGAGTCGAAATTTTAGATAGTAACGTAAGGCCGGAGCGAGTGGAGCATATACATCTCCCCGTTCGTTTTCTCGAAAATGGACCAACTTACAATAGTACAATGTCGAAGGTGAGATATAGATAGAGCACATCCTTGGGAAACTCTACCTTAGAATTGGATCAATGTTGCATCTACCCAACTATGTGTTCAATACATATGTATAATATGAGACGTCCTCGATGCTGTCTGGGTAAATCGGACTTTAATATACTCAGATACCACATAAAAACCCCTTAGTGCTATCTTTGCATGTCGCCATTTAATGATGTGAAATATCGTGGAACATATTCGATGTTTAACATAGGAATACACTCGTTCAGGATCGATGGCGTCGAACGAAGTGCTATGTATAGGAAGGAGGTCTAGTAGATATCGGACCCTATCAGTCGGTTTGCGAGAGGTTTTATGATGTGAAACAAAACTATACTTGTTAAGAGGGTGTTCTTAAACAAAACTACTCATCCAAATGCGGTCTTTGAAACAAAAAGCCATGGAAAGAAAAATAGACACTGCAAGTCCGTTACTTGTATAAAAAAACATCCACAACGACACTCACTCAGACCTCGTAAAAACCTGTTACTCACCAACTCTCATCTGACTTCCAAAGAATAACCCATCTACAATTCCAGGAGAACTATATCGAACACATACCAATCCAAATTATCACACCACAAATAACCCCATCAAACCCGACTCCAAACAAACATCCCATACCCACCTCCCCCCACCATGAAATACACACTCCCACTCGCAACCCTCACCCTCCTCCTCACCCTTACTCCCACCCTCCTCGCCGCACCAATCCTCGATCAGGTCGCGAGACCATGGTGGGCAATCCACGACCCCGACCCCTACCCCACGGAGTGTGACAAGAGCGTCAGTGCGGAGCGATGTGCGGCCCACACGGCTACAGAGAATTGGCTAAAAGCAGATAAGCACGAACACTGATGGGGAGGGGCGTTTGGGATGATGAGGTTGCGTAATGGATGGCGGCGGGTCATTGATAGTCATTGCTGGTGGTTGTGTAGTGGTGCGAGGCCAGCAATGGAAAGTGGTTTGGTGGAGACATTGGCTGGTTCTGTGGTTCGGATACTCTGTCATAGCTTAGTACCTCTTGCGAATCTGTGGGGGCATGTAAAATGTTGGTCGTTGGTTTTATTGAGATGATTTCACGTGATTCGTTTTGATGGAGGCTCCCTAATTGACTTTTTAGATTCTTTTTCTCTCGAGTAGGTAGTCCTCTTGAATGAGCCTTCGTCTTAATGTTAGCCGTTCCCTGGTTGCTGTCAGACTGGATGCTTCTTGGGAGACACGACAGCTATGAATGAACATGAAGATACCACCTCCGCGGCCTATATTCACCATATTTAGATTCGTGAATTCAAGAAAGCTTTTCTCGGGATTATATTTTAACGCAGAGCTTGCGAGCCCGGACTTCGACCTTTTGGCTTCGCGGTTGTCAAGGATTTGGTTTCGACGTACCATGTACCTGAACAAGAAGAGATTACATTGACTAGTGAGATGACCATTCTCGGAGTACCGATAAATTATCCAAGGAGGCGCCCGGTACATCTGTCTTTGATCTATCTGACGCCCTGATGTGCGTAATACTAATGAAAAACGCTTCGGTTTCCTAATGGACGGAATTGGCTTGGCTGAACCTGACCTCATTGACATCCCTCTGAGACGCGTATCTGAAGCACCAGCCATTGCCTTCTCAAGGGAAGTCGTTCCATACAGTGGCATATTACCGAATTTGTGAAAAGGATGATTTACCCCTGAAAAGGAAAAAGATCGGGCTCTTAGCTCGAAAGGGGTGAGTTTTTTTCCCGGTGGGGTCAGATCGCCGCATATACGAAACGTTGGCGTTTTCACCCCATATAAAGTCTATACATAGGCTAAGTACAGGCGTTTGACCCCAGATGAGGTTAGGTATTCAGTACGTAAGGTGGTACATATGCTAAGAATAAGTATCCGTTTGCGGTAGAAGAATTCACCTACTTCTGGTCCAAACTTACTTCTGGTCCAGCCCTAAGGCGCTAGCGTCCCGAAGCTGTTCATTTCCGTACCCGACCCTCGTCCGGGGTTTCGTTCCGGGGTCTCTTAGGCCAGAATACTGTCGCCTTTATAGATTACAGTCAAACCGGTCTATAACGATACGTCATTTCCACAAGGTATTATCGTTAGCAAGGGGATATCGTAATGCCTAGTATTGCGGAGTACTACCGCACACTGCGTAGTTAGTAGCGCTAACCCGAAGAGGTTTAATTATAAGCCTGCCGCCGAGCTAAGTAGTAGCTCTAGTGCTCTCGGAGGTTAGTCTACCGTAGAATATCGGCGTACTCCGCAACATGCTATAACGATATACATCAAAGATATCTAGTAAGCTAACGATATTCGTTATAGCCCGAATATCGTTATTCTATACCAAAAATAATTAAATGCACGGGGAAATATCGTTAGTAAGAGGATATCGTTATAACTAATATCGTTATAGACCGGTTTAACTGTAATAACTAGGCTAGTTATAAGAAATATTTCGCGTTAAGAACTATTTAGATATAGATACTCTATAATTCTTATAGTAAAAATTAGTTATTAAAATAGCTTGTTATAGAAGTAGAGGGCGTGAACTAGAAGTAAGTGTAGACTAGAAGTAGGTGAATTCTTCTAAGTTAGGGGTAGAATCCTGTCATGACCTACTAAATAGGCTATGCTTCGCATGCGCTTGGCATGCGTCACGCCTTTACGTTAACCCGTAAGGGGAAATAATATATAAGGCTTACCAGTCTCTTTAGGGGGTTTATTAGATCCCCCGTAGAATAATTCTTAGATTTCTTAAGAATTAGTCTTACTATAAAAATGGACTGATTTCACATCACTATATAACCACTATGATTTATAATCATAACAAATCCTAGGCTTCTAAGGTCTTTTAAAGCCCCGGAATCTTCTTAGAATAATAGGGTGCCTATGCTTAGCATATGCATAATATGTTTCCTTCTGAAAGGCCGCGAAGTATACCGCATATGCTATCTATATGTATACTACTAATAAGAGTTGGCCCCTGATGAGATTAGCCAAGTATAGCGTCTGACCCCAGGCGACCGCCTATGCGGAGCTTCCACTGACCCCAGCCGGAAAAAAACTCACCCCTTCCGAGCTGGGACCCGAAAAAGATCCTCTCCGCCGACCCGGAGATACACCTGTAATCCGGAGATAAGCCCCACATCCGATCCCTCCGATGGTCGACCCATTGTTCATTTTGCATCTTCGCATTTATAGGATTGCTGCTTCGCACAACGTGCGCAGACCCCTATATAACACCACACCATCATGCCTGCCGATACTACTGGAAAGGTACGCTAATTCCCGTCATGCTAAGATTCTACATCTTTCGCTGATTGCGTTCTCTAGACCATCACATGCAAGGTATGCCAAGGTCCTATAGCTTTATGATCAACGAGCCTGAGACGACCCCGAAAGGCTGCCGTCGCCTGGGAAGCCGGGAAGGATCTTTCAATTGAGGACATCGAAGTTGAGGCACCAAAAGCACACGAAGTCCGGATAGAGATCTACTATACTGGAGTCTGTCATACAGGTACATTCCGCCAGACCATGAAAGCAGGGAACATATGCTGAGAAGGTGTAGATGCATACACACTCTCGGGGAAGGATCCCGAAGGGGCGTTCCCAATAGTTCTTGGTCATGAAGGCGCTGGAATCGTCGAGTCGGTTGGTGAAGGTGTGACGAATGTGAAGCCGGGAGACAACGTTGTGGCACTCTAGTATGTCTCTTATATTGAAACAGCTGGTGGCAGAGCTGACAATCTGCCTCTTCAGCACACCGGAATGCGGCGAGTGCAAATTTTGCAAATCCGGCAAGACGAACCTCTGCGGCAAGATTCGAGCCACCCAGGGCAAAGGTGTCATGCCCGATGGCACTTCTCGATTCAAGTGCAAGGGTAAAGAATTGTTACACTTCATGGGCACTTCAACATTCTCCCAGTACACCGTGGTCGCGGATATCTCGGTCGTTGCAATCACGTCTAAGGCACCCATGGACCGAACTTGCCTTCTCGGCTGCGGGATCACCACTGGCTACGGTGCCGCGGTTGTCACCGCAGACGTAGAGAAAGGCTCAAATGTTGCGGTGTTCGGTGCTGGTTGTGTTGGTCTGTCTGTTGTTCAGGGTGCGGTGAGGAACGGAGCTGGGAAGATCATAGTGGTCGATGTCAATGATGGTAAAGAGGCATGGGGAAAGAAGTTTGGCGCTACAGATTTCGTCAACCCTACCAAGCTGGGTAAACAAAGCATACAAGAGCACTTGGTCGAAATGACAGACGGCGGCTGTGACTACACCTTCGACTGCACCGGGAATGTGGGCGTCATGAGAGCGGCATTGGAAGCATGTCATAAAGGGTGGGGACAGAGTATTGTTATTGGTGTTGCAGCGGCGGGGCAAGAGATCAGTACTCGACGTAAGTGGCCTTTCTCTGCGTCATACGTTCTCTGCTGACACTGTGCAAGCGTTTCAACTCGTGACTGGACGTGTGTGGAAAGGTTGTGCCTTCGGCGGTATCAAAGGTCGCTCTCAGTTGCCAGATCTGGTGGACGATTACATGACTGGGAAGCTGAAGGTAGACGAGTTCATCACGCACAGGCAGCCCCTCGACCACATCAACACGGCATTCCAAGATATGAAAGCTGGCGACTGCATCAGATGTGTGGTGAATATGCGTAACGCTTGAGTGTTGAATTGTTTATAGATTTGGCTTGGAAGATGCCTTTGGACATATCATCGACTTCTTGTATATATTCGCTATATCAAGGTAATTTTGGGAGATCACTATCAGAAGTATCAGCTCCAACGCGGGCCAACTCTTAGGTGGCATTCCATTCAGCAACAAGACCTCCTCAGAAACAAGACGTGCCGTATCTCCTCAATAAGATAGGCCTTTCGTACCCGCATCCTGCGCGTATACTGTACGTTACGAGCTTTCTAGGCTTCCTAGTAAGTACCTAGCGGGTAAGCAGCGTGGCCAAGTCTAAGGCAGGGATAGATAAGCACGATAAGGATGCAAGCCCCCTCGGCGGGTGAATTCCGCTGTCATCGGTGCCTCGGCCGGCGGATTTGTACATGCACTTGACACGAATAACCTTGACACCTTTGATGCAACCTGCACTCCTAAAAGCCACCAAATTGTGCACACGACAGAGTATCCTATCTATCACCAAGAGCGAGAGCGTCTCATCTCCATTTTTCTACCAAAGGCAGCACCGAACCACCACCATGTCCTCAGCAACCAGCTTCTACGACTTTAAGCCTCTCGACAGTAAGTCCCTTTGTTGCCGACCCTGCTTGCTCATTCCTCCTCCAGAAGCGCTCCCCTAGCACTCACCCTCATGAATTATGGCTCCAAAGTCGCCGACTAACCTCCTCTCTCCCAATAGAGAAAGGCGAACCCTACCCCCTCTCCAACCTCAAAGGCAAAGTCGTCCTCGTCGTCAACACAGCCTCCAAATGCGGTTTCACTCCCCAATTCGAAGGGCTCGAAACACTATACAAGAAGCTCAAAGCCGATGGGCATAGCGATGATTTCGAGATCTTGGGCGTCCCGTGTAATCAATTTATGCAGCAGGATCCTGTACGTATAATCTCCATCTCTACGGAAAGCAGCTGGGTATAAAGGAGGCGACAGCTATTGGCTAGGATTATTCCGAGTCGCAGACATAGGCCAAAGCTGACCCGGTGTACATGCATACAGGGCGATAACGACACCATCCAATCCTTCTGCTTGAAAAACTACGGCGTCTCGTTCCCAATTCTTGGCAAGACCGACGTCAACGGCGACAAAGCGGAGCCCGTCTTCGAGTGGATGAAAGGTTCAATTCCTGGGCTTCTGGGCATGAAGCGTATAAAGTGGAACTTTGAGAAGTTCTTGATAGGCAAAGACGGCGTATGTCTCCTCCACATCCCCTTCCTTATACCAGATGGTTGATCGGTGTCGCTGATGATCATTGCCACATCTAGCTAGTGAAACAGCGATGGGCAAGCACGACAAAGCCGGAGGCGCTCGAAAAACCGATCTTAGAGGCATTGAAAGCCGGAGATGCCAAGTCGGAGCTTTGAGTCGGAGCTATAATGAGAAAGAAGCTTGAATGTTGGGCGTACCCTATCGAATGGCCGGAGGTAGAATCTCAATATCTGTTCCCCGTGTTCTAGTTATAATATTATCACGACGTAATTGAAATTTTTTTACGATTTTAATTTATCTTCTTTTCTTCTTCTAGAAAGAGATAAATGTATTCAGGCACGAATCCATCAAGTACAAGTACGGAGATGTACAAGTAGGGAAAACTTGCGCATTCAGTGCCTTGATGATACAGCAGCGCTACGGAAATCATATTAATCTGCGTGTTCGTACTCATCACCCAGGAGAAAAGCAGAACTTCTTGTGGAGGGATTCGCTTTCATCTCAAGATCTGGTGCTATTCACCGAAAACTCCATACTACCCTGGACAGCCATACCCATGTCACTTAGGTACCCAATTGTGTACCACTTTGAATTTGGAATGGCGGCGAGAGCCATTGCACCACCATTCGCGGCGCTGAGAGCGCTGTGTACTCTTACGTTTCGTATCGTAACGTCTAGACCCGAACATCAACCCTCCTTCCCGAGACCCTTTCTTCTTCTTCTTCATCGGATCAATTTCAAATCAACCCTTTTCGTCCCTCAGTCTTCCTTCTTACTTGTGACATTTCATAAACGACGACCATCGATCCTCAGTCGCACCGCTCGCTCACCTTTCATAGCTGTCGGTATGGGCTAGCTACTTGCACAACATGCTTTGCACCGTTTCGAATATATTGATTAGCTAGGGGGTTCTGACATCCCTCCTCCTCCCGCGCGATAGATTTAGTGTCGATTGTCCGTTCGGGAAGAAAGAGGCTGGGGGTGGCGTTTTAAAAGAAGTTGAGGGAGGAGGGGATGGTTGGCAAGGAGGTTTTGGAGGGAATTTGCGTACGGGGACGCGTCGATGTTGTTGAGGGTTACTGCTAAGGCGTGATGGAGTGATGAAGTAGACTCGGGTTCCCCATTTAGAGAACAGAGCCTACCTAGATGGAAGAGGGTTCGCAACGCGGACGCATAGGTGAGCGCGAGCAGGAAGAGGATCGAGCAGCTTCAGGAATATATGCATGAGGAAGTCGAGGTGCACGTCTCCGAGGAGAAATAAGAAAATGCAGACGCAAATGTTGCATGTCACTTCCCCATATAGGATGCGCTCTAGGTAGCTTTCCCCAAACGGTCTCTCAAATTGATTCTCCAGCTGTATAGCGCCGGAAGTTTCCTGTCACTCATCGACATGAGATCACTCTTGAGCGCCCAACAAATCCAAAAAGAAATAATCCAAGGAGTTGATTGGGAAGTTCTCCCTGTCATGGAAATTCCTCAAATTCCGAAGCCAGATTCCTTGTGGTCATCTCATAGGATGAAGCTTAGGTACAAGCCTGTCGAGCGTACACTCTCCTCCCAGTCTCATGCATTGCTGCAGGAGCTCCGGCGACGGACCGTGACTTGTGAGATATCGGCCTCGATCCTGTACTGCAAGGCCCCGTCTCCATCATCGAAGATTCGATCCATAGCCAATTGCAGAATCGGCGGTAACTTCCAAGCCAGTTTTTCATTCTTCAACCACAGTCGCATCAAGTGCCTGGAGTACGGGAAGGTTTGTTGATTAGGATCTATATTATGACTTAGATCGCACTGGGGGCATCTGGAGGAAAGTTGCGGATTAGGCTTCCCCTTCTGGGAAAGTGTGTTGGGATACTGAAGGTCGTCTTGGGCATTGGACACAGCAGCGTTAACATGATTCTCTGCTCTGCTCCCCAAAGATTCTTCCTAGGTATCGTAACAGGCCGCCTGCCACTGAAACCATTCCGAATTGGTAGCAGCAGTTCCCTCTTGCGTGAGGCTTTGCAAGTCATCCAGAGTATTCTCGCAACCTACCCTAGGGTCAGGGAATATCTGAGTTGTCACCAAGGTTTCTCTATCATACCTGGCCCATCCCAAAGATCAGCCATCATGGGAGGGCATCAGAATCCGCATCGATACGATTAAAACAACGTTCAAGATTAGGAGAGAAAATGCAGGCAATTACTCATGAGCATAATTCTTAGCTTATAGATGCGCGGATATGCGGGCTGAGATCATCAACGAACTAGAAGGCAACCAAGCATGCAGGCATACGCCTGGTACTCAGGGTTATTCTAGGGTTAGGACACCGTATTCCCCAAAGGATCTCACCGTATGTTAGCGTATTTCCTAGACCGTAAGAAACCTTTTTCAAAGCTGTGGTACCTTACTCTCCTAACGCAGTCAGTGCCAGCATCCTACTAGAATGAAGCCAACGTCACGCAACGTCGATATACGAATTTCGTGCTGGAGGTATGTGATGGGTAAGGAACGCCTTCGCAACTTCCCGGTCGTGGGCTTGGAGAGCACTCATTGTTACACAGACCTCGTAACAAGCTGGTACTAGTCGTCGTCGTCCTTGGTCAAATAGGCCACGGACCCTACTCGCTCCTAGTTTCTAAGTCGTCCTGATGCAACTCAAATACATCGTGGGCTTCGTCTGCCCGATTGCCGCATACGCATTTCATGTAGCTTATCCCATTAAGACTTCTTCGCCGATAGCAATGGCAATCCGTGCGGCCAAACTATCAGACATCGAGGGAGTTGTAGAAGTTGCTCTGTCTGCCATGCCTCACGATCCACAATCGAATTATCGCTTCCCGTACCGTAAGAAATACCCAGAAGAACACTTGAAGTACACCAAACTCTTGTTCGGATGCTTTCTCAGCCAAATTTGGGATGACTGGTAAATTATGGTCGTTGAAGCGCCGAGATCAGAGGACCGCAACGTTACGAAGGTTGTCTCCATAGCCGTATGGGATGTCTCTTTTCGGAATAGACGCAAGCACGGCCAGGCATATATACCGCAGGACCGTTTGTTACCCTTTATCCCACGATTTCCCGGCTGGTCTGAAGATGACTGATTCTGTGCAGCAATGGGGGCGGTGCTGAAAGCTGGCGGTGTCACTCGAAAAGACGCAAACCCCGAACATGTGGCTGCTTTCAGGAAGGCTGTCAACGACGCAAAAGCGAAGTACTTTGGTCCTCCGCTCAAGGGCGATTAGATGCATCTTCAAATTCTTGCGACCCATTTCGACTACTTACGCTACGGCTTCGCCACGGGGCTTGCCAAATGGGGTATGTCCTTGGGGAAAATGACACCCTCAAAGTCAATTTACTGGCGAGTCCCATGGGATTTCCACTCTGCACTCATCTCGATTTCGAGGATTGCGGAAAGTTATTCGTCCAAATGCCGGACGAGAAGGAGAAGGTGACCATGCATGCCATGGTATACGACCCCCAGAAAGTGGAAGAAGAAGCGGTAGAGCTTTGAGGACCGTGGAACCGGAAAGATATTTGAAGACTGTATGTTTCACATTATCTCGTCATTTGGTAACACCTCCCAAGGTCGCACTTTGCCCGGGCCTAGTGTGGGATTCGATGCATCATGAAATCATTGATTGTATGCAGAGACAGATCTCGACATCTTGATCTCTCCCAGCGTAAGAATGTCATCGGGTTCGCAGTATGACATTCATAGAAAAGTGGGAGATGGCGAAGTCATCAAGACCGGAAATGATCCAGGCGCCGCACATTCCCGTACAGTAATATCTCTTCTTGCAGTACATCAGCCTCCGAAAGGTGTTCTTGAACGATATCTACTGACTTATCGCTTCCCCTTATTTGACTTCATGTTATTGGCTGTTCCTACCATGTTGCTGTTTTGGGTCGACCGGGTTTGCCTTTCCTATCTTATAAGTCTAAATATGGCTCTACTCACTAGCAGCCCTGTTTCTCTACTGATCAAAGACCCATCTAAGCTTCGCACTGTACTGGTTGCTGTTGGTAGCCGACCGATTTTCCCTGTTGCGGCTTTGTAAACTCCGAAAATAGTCAAAAAGATAGAGTGTTTCGAGTGAGCCTAAAGAGTTTGACCGGTTTCATGGATCCTTCATCAGTCTTCTTCACCTGACAAAGCCACATCAAATTCATAATCTACTGTATTGCTGTTGTCGGCTGAGCGGATTCCTCTAGCCTTCGCCCTGCACCATTTAGGGACGGCAATCCACGAAACTCGTCATAGAGTCCAGCGCGATTGTGAATCGTTCAATCTCGTTGGCTGGCTTTGCTTTCAGATCGATCTCAGCAAGGAAGACTTGAACATGCATAAAAACAGGGCTTGCCCCCACTCTGAGCCATCTTCGTAATACCTCAAGCAACTCATGCACCACCATTTCAGATCCTTATCGACAGCGTAAAAAGTCAGCAAGTCAAGCAGTGCCAGCAAGGGGTGCGATGAGTCAGGCTACGGACAGAAGTGATTCCTCTTGTAGGATCACACCTAATCGTCCCAGAGATCAACGAGAGGTTCGCGGAAACAGCGAGGGATCCTACAACAAGCAGTAAGTGTCTGAAGGCGCGGGCGAGTGGGAGCATCAAGGACTGTGTTGACCACAGCGCCAGCGCGATTCTTCGAAAAACGGTGCACAAGCCCGACAACAGAGATCGAACGTATGATGGACGACCAAAAGATATCACGTGAATTAACATAGCGCACCCATAAGCCGCGAAATGCGTGATCTTGAAAGAAGTTCTCTTTCCATGCTAGGTATGGGAAAAGCCATCATACGATAGTAACTTCTTGGATGCTCTGGACCTTGAAGAAGTGGAGAGCTGCGCGGCCAAAGTACGCGTCGAGCCCCACGGCAACGAAAAGGAGCATGCCCTGGGCGAGCCAACCAACGAGGTCCTGAATTGCATAGAACAGAGGATAGGAAAGCAAGATCTTCTTTCTCCTCGGTAGGAAAAAGAGAGGTGGAGACATGGCTTGAACAGGAATATAGACATGAACGTTTACGGAGGCCTAGGTATGGATGACTTTTGGCAATGAGGCGTTGGCGGTTTGAGGAAGATATCGCGGGTCTCCATTACTTGTCTGGTTGATCATTCTTGGTAAGATATAAAGAGACTCTTGAGAACAAGAGGACGATCCGTCGCCTCTATGTTTCCTGCCACTCACTGCACCAACAGAGCGTGCGAGGTATCAAACTGTCTCTTCACTTTTGCCTGGGTGATGATCCAATCAGATACTCATCTGGTGGTTCTTTGGTACTCCATTACGATTTTTCCGCATAGCTTTTCCTGCAAATTTCCCGTTTTTACTCTACTATCAGAATATATGTATTCCCGATTTCTTGGTCTTGCCCTCCTTTCCGGGAACATCCTTGTGACTTTCGAATTTCGTCTAGCTTATATTCAAGTACATATAGTACTCACTAGGCGCTTCACATATAACCTATTGCAGTTGTTCCAGCAGAGTCTGCCGGCTAAATAGTTCCTGCGTCCATGTCCAAGATACATATTTCCAAAGGGTTGCAACGTATGACGGCCTGCACAGGGCTGGGGGGGCGAGTTTTACATATGCTGAAAATGCCAAGTGAGCGAATCTATGCTTGATCTACGATGGTCTGAATGCGCGAGGGTGGTTATTCCGCGGTAGATGAAAGTTGGCTAGATAGTAGCTAGAATATCGATGGTGAGTATTTATCACGAGAAAAGCTCACATTAATATTAGTATTATATGTGTGACATCTCTTGCGTAATTTGTTTTCATTTTTGTTTAGGAACTCATAAGTCCATGAAAAAATGCGGGTTTCAGATAGGACATCGAATTCACGATAGAAATGGATCGTAAGTCGCTGTCCGATTTAATCGAAAAGGTGTTTTGGAGCATATTTCCTGGGTACGGAACTAATTGAAAGCGTGGGACATCAATGGACCGCCATTAAGGCCAATCACAAACCTTTGATCTCTTCTACAACCTTATACACACACACCTTCCCACAGGCTAAGTATAAGTATCCATGCGCATAGTGAAACCAAGGCTCGATTGTGTCTCGAGCCATGATGCATAATCAAAACTGATAATCAATCGTAAAGCTAGCTGTTATGGTAAGCTCAGCTGTATGGTGGATATTTGTTCAAAGGAATTTTTGTGGATGATGTTGGGTAAGGTCGCTTTTGTTGGGTTTAGGTTTTCTTGTTGGATTGGGCTGTTCTTAGTACTTGATCTGGGACTAATGTTGGATTTGTGTTGTTGTTGGGGTTGTATGGGTGGTGTTTGAGCTGTTGGGAGGGTTAGGCTATGGGGGTAATTGGCGCAAGTGTGCAAGTAAGGGATTTTATACTTTTCGTCTGTGTAAGCAGTCTTTTGATCTATCTGTAGCTTGGGTTTAGGGTATTCAGCAGTAGATCTACGCGCTTTGTGCCGAGTAGGAATAAGGACTTACAATTATGTGTCGATGGAGCACTTTTTTTTGGTCCTTTAGGCTTGCTTGATCAAGACCTGTACATGACGAATTGGAGTTTGTATATTCCGCAAAGGTACGAGACTGAATGAAAAGTCTAGGAGGTAAATTTTCCAGGATGACATGACTTACAATTTGTTCCTATACCGCCGCTCCTTGGTATCTCGAAGTCTTCCCCGTCTCTCTGTTGCCTTATTTGTGTTTACTACCCCCATTACGACCACTCCTAATGTGGCCTCTGCTCCAACGGTGAATCTTAGTCTTACCGCCTTCCCGCAAGGGCTTACCTTCACCACAAGCCAAATATCCTCCCTCATCTTCCTGTGCAAGAGAATGCGGCCGCATGTAATCTTCCCAGTCGCCAATCGCCTCCAGTCTCAATACCTGCTTCGCTCGCCGATGCACAGCGCTAATTCTGGTGCAGAAGGTCTCGCCGTGTGCATCCCCACGGCCGAGGCAAAGCCAGTGTCGGGGACACCTGACGTGGTCGTAGGCATGGCACATTTCGTGTAGAAGGGTGCAAAGTATGGCCTGGAACACTGCCAGAGACGTGCCGTCATTCAGTAATGTATCCGCATTCAGCGAGATGTAACATTGACCCTTTTCGGAAATTCGCGGATGGGTCGTGAGACCGAAAACATCCTCCACCCGCAAGGACCTATAGCGTGGGGCTGAGTCACAAGTCATCCATTTGACGCATACATTACCACGAAGCTTACCACCGAATAGAACGAGGTCAAGGTCCGCGAATAACTTGATTGGGATATCGGAACCCCATTCGCAGCCACTCTCGACATTCTTGATCAAACTGAGAAGCCTGTCAATAGCAGCTTGCTCTTTGTGTGGGACTTGCCTCTTCAGGTCGTTGTGACGTATCAGCTCAGCCGTTGCCTGAGGCGGCGTCACGAAGGGACCTTTGTTGCGTGAGCGGAATTTGGGTTCTTGGTGGAAATCTAGTTCAGCTTGAGTGGTCGGATACGATGTTCCTCGATCTTCACAGCACGGTTGAAGGTCTTCTAATTGCATTTCGATGATATAAGGTATGGTTGATAGTGTGAAATGGCGTGAAAAAGGAGCTCAGCTGTGTAGAGAGCTCCACCAGATGTTTAGAAATCGAGATGGGGATTTCGCTGGAGAGAGATCCAGCGGGCTGCCCATGATTATAAAGTGGAAAAACAAGTGTCGTAGAATTGAACATTAAAACATGATCCTTTGTCAGTCGAGGAACAATGGCATTGAACAGCAAAGTAAGGCGATATGGGAATCAATGAAAATACAGAAAGAGAGCCATCAGCGAGAATCACTAGCGTGGAGTTCCCCAACCGCCATGCCCAGAATTATTAGACCATGCGGACAGTGGCTGGCATAATCTCTTTGCTGAAGACGCATGAGTATAGATTAGGCGGAAGTCTGGGTTGGCCTAGCTTGGCGATAGTGAACATAGGGTCTGTGCATCTCAAAGCGTTGGAGAGGCATATCTTTGCTCCACGGCTTGCTTCCGTGTCGGTTGAAACTCACCACAAGCCTTCACTGTGAGACTTTTGGCACCTAGTTCGCACATCAAACTTCCGCTTGTTTGGGCGAGCCATGTAGGTCGTAGATTGAGCGCCAAGTGTCTCAAGGGATGAGAAGGACGCGGGATACGACGTCGCTGATGCTTGCCTGCTGCGCGAGAGCAAACAGGTCACCAAGCCCGAGCTATGATTACGTCCCATGCTTGAATATCTAGGCATGGCCGTGACCGCGGATATCTGTGCCTGGGAGGGTCTGCTGTAAATTTCGCATGTCCTATTCTGCTATGCCGGCAAGCGCTCCCCCTTGATTTTAATCATCTTGGGCCGTTCATACCGTTCATGAGAATCCACTGATTTGGAATGGTCCTGCCTTTCGGCTTAGCATATCTTCTTATGATGCCGCTCCAAAGGCGTAGGTGTGATTATAACCTGTGTCCAGACCAAACTATGTCCTTTGCATCCGGTCGTTGCAACATTTTGATGACCACAACCAGCACGGTCAATGTGGGGCGTGATAGATTTAGATACTAAAACGCTGTTTTCACGCGTTACGCACCAAAATGATTGACATGTTGATTACATTTATAACAGACCAAGTAAAGATGGACCGTAGACGGGTAAAGCCAAGAAGATGAGCGAGGGTTTGACGATAGATCTCAAAATCTGATCCTGCGGGCTGAAAGGAAATTCATGATTCTGTAGGATTGATTTGAAAATACTGAAAAAGAGTCCAGAAATTGAGCCTCATTACTAGATCAGTCGATACTTGGGTGCTGCCTGTTCCGTTTTGCCACGAACACGACTTTGATACTTCCTTCGGCACCATGAGTAAACAACGTCTGCAGTATAATTTTTCATTGAAGAATCTATTGAACAAGTCTTGGCCTTCATCGATATGTCTACAAGACCTTCAGGCTGCTCAAATTAACTATGAATCGAGTTTTGATGGGCGCAATGGCAGTGGTAACCTGGAACAGCGATGGAGCGAGACGCAGTCCAAATATCGTATGACGATGAAAGACACTCTTGCATCCATTTCTACTCCGTAGACTTGATTAATCAACATAGAGTGAATTGTAAAAATCGATAAATGGGAGAGAAGTGGAAAGGAACAGGGACAATTTGATGGAGGAATTCAGATGCCAAGAAACGGAGCACGCCAAGATATTAGCCTGAACATGCTGAAAGTCGATCGTCCCTCGGTCGTCACACGTTCTCCTCCTCAATCTCAACATGCCCAAAGCGCATCCGATCATGAACATCATCATCGATGATATGTTCCGGATTTGCCAGAGTCTGCCATTCTTTGTGTTGCATCTCACTCCCCTCCATACTTACATCCCTAATTGCATGAACGTTCTGGATCGTTGCCTAATATTTCGCAACCCCCTGCGCAAATGCCGCGTCATGACATTCGCCTGTCACTGACTCATTGGCACACCTTGAGGTCATTGCGCAGCAGGCGGACCGGCGAGGCTGACTGGAAAATATTGTTCTCGGCCCACGACAGGCTGGCATGCAAGGATCAAACAGTATAATGATTGGACACAAGGCTTTGGATGCATGGAAATAGGACGATGTCGCCTAGGAAGCTGCGCAGAGCATCACTCCTACTGGCCCTCAGTTCCCTATCTCGGTGTGTCATCTTCTTTGTCAATGGCTTTTTGTGGTCGATGATGCCCTCCGCCGCTAATGCACGTCGCGTTCCACTTTCAGGTTATACCTAGATAGGAAAGGAAAGGACTCTCAGCTAGGGCTGAAAGTGTCACATGAGTGACGATCTCTACCATTCTGAGTCTAGTCTTATCATTTTCTTGCTGCCTTCACTCGATTTCATCAACCCTGCTTCCTAGCGTTGTCTCTTATCTTAAATAAGGGTCGAGTCGTGTTCCCCCAGTTCCTTTCGTTCAGCTGAAAGTCCTGTTCCCTCCTGTGGATATCCGCCCAGACAACCCTTTTCCTCACCTTGAATTCCTGATTACCTCATTATGTTCCCATTCAGTAGACCACCAATCACCCAAAATCAGATACCAACTGTAAAAAAGATTTGCGAAGATTTGGGTTTCGGAGACCCGCTTGACAAGCCGGAGTCATACCTCAAAGAATCTACGCAAAGTTGGCGAAAACAATACAAAACCAGAGAAGGGACCCTTGGGAGAAGTTTGATCGAATGGCGTCAGCCGAGAACGCAGATCGACTTGAAATCCATGACCATCGATTATTTGGAGAAGGGAGGATATGGAGTGAAGCATTGGCCAGCTAATACCCTTGGGATACTTGAATATCCAAAAGATAGGCATCGGTGAGTACAAATCAAGACTGACGCTGTGAAGCACATAGTGATGGACGCTGAATCCCTGCAGAATCACCGAACTATTGACGCAACTTTTCTGGAAGGAAAATACCAATGAAGCGCACAATGCGAAACATCCTGACAGAGGCCGACGAGTGCGAGAAAGTGTTGAAAGTGATCAAAGTTCCACGACCATGAACAGTCCCACCATATCCGACTATTCACGTTCGATTGATCAGTTTGCCCAAGTCCCACGGCAGTCTGAGTCAAAGCCTGCCTACCCAGGGTACGTTCTTCACTACTATTGCAGCTCTTCACGTTAAAAACTGACCTCGGCCGCCAGGATCGGTGTAGGTTCTATTCCTAAGAGACCTCTCGGTAACATATGGCATCCAGCGAATGTAACCTTTAATGAGAGAAACACGCATGAACGCCATAATGCAGCCTCTCCCACTCAATCGAGTGGCTCTTTGTTTGTGCCTTCAACCGCAGACACGGAAGAGATCTCTCCAACGCTGCAAAGCTCCCTTCCAACATTGACCGGTGACTCAACGGAATCAGTTGTCCCGGACATCCCAGATGATGTGTACGATTGGTGTGATGACGATCTGAAGCGATCAGCGAAGGCCAAAGCGAGCAAGGTAAACACAACCCTAAGAAGCAGACATAACGTACGTTGTTAATGGACTATCATAGCGAATCACATCAAGCTTCAGACATCCTTGGGGACGTAGCGAAGATGGCGGAACAGCCACAAGCGTGGCACCAGTAGCTAAAATGCATACATCCCCTGCCACCTCTCAAAGACCGCCCAAGGCAACACGACCGGAACAAACCACGCCGCCTGCCAAGCGTACCGGTGCCCAAGCCTCACATGCAACATCGTCGGCAGACTCCAGCAGACGCCGGAGGAGAGACGTAGTTGGTGGTGACGAAGATGCAGAATACGTACCGCAACCGCGCTCCAAACGCCAGAAAGCCACCTCAAATGCCTCCGACGACGCACCCATCGTCCCTCAGCCCCACCCTCCAGCGCCCGAGATCGAAACGTCGCCTGTTCGTGCGTGCACGTCAGCCGCAGACGGACAATGCCCCGTCTGCTTTACCATCCTGGCACACATAGGAGACGGGAGCGATGATGCTAGGGAGTCACACGTCGACACATGCATCAACTTCACACTCTCGAGCTCGCCTCCAGCTCCCGCTCCTGAGGCTCGGAGGAGCCATACGGTGTTACCAGATAGGCCAAGAAGCAATCGTCCGGCACCGGCTGCTCTTGTGGTACCCAACGTCAACAATGGACGCTCTATCCCCGAATCACCTCCCGTTGATTTAGGACACGAGGACCTAATCGACAACGCACAAGAACACACCAGGCGATCATCAACTGATCCTCCCACCGAACTTCCCCAACCCTTACCATACCAACGTCCAGACCACGTCGAGCGCTCCCTCCCCTCTCCAGCCCCAGAACCCACCACCCCCAACCCCCCCACCCCAACACCCTCCCCGCCCCACCACCTCAACCCAGCGCACCCATCCCAAGCACCCCCCCCTCCAACCCCAACCCCAGAAATAAACTACTACATAATCGCCACCCGCCACCCGCGCCTCCTCAAAATCCACTGGCCCGGCGGCTCCCTCGCCCACAAACCCCTCGCCGCCCTCTTCGCCGAGGTCGCGGCCGTGGCGTGCAAAAGAGATATGATCGAGCGTATCAGCTGCAAGTTGACGACGTCGATGAGTGAATTGCAGTATACGATTGCGAGGGGGGATGAGAGGATATTTGAGGTGATGAAGAGGGCGTTTTCGAGGGAGGTTAATGCAGATTTGGGGAGGGGGAAGGGCGAGTTTGAGGTTGAGGTTGAGGTTGAGCCGGGGAGGGTGGGGGGTGGGGTTGGGGTTTTGG
>JAABUN010001259.1_pt1 | contig 57960 bp, 74 predicted proteins | sample 5559311 | NCBI WGS metagenome assembly JAABUN01 (sample SAMN10711877, study PRJNA513370) | rock metagenome | isolation source: Antarctica rocks | place: Antarctica: Victoria Land, Siegfried Peak sud
AACTATTACAACAAATCCGATAGCCACCCCTTTCTGCATGTAGAAGTGCAGAAGCTGTTACAAACCTGCAGTGAGTTTAAAAAGTCCGGTAAAAGTATTGTTGGCATTTTAAATAAAAATGGCAGCAAAATTTACGTAGTATTCTTTATTAGAAGTAAATTCGCGGTTATAAAAACCTGTTACATTTATGCAAGCTGAAAAGCATATAGCAAAGAAAAATTACCAGCCCAACTTTGTTCCCGGTGCTATAGAAGAAACAATGCAGGAACTCGGATTATCCCGCGAAGAAGCAATAAAATTTATGACTGATACCAGTTACCAGTCAGATTATCCCCGTAAAATTAAAAGTAGAAAGAAACAGGTATAAGGGTTCCCACTTTCCTTAACGCCTAAAAAAATAGTAGCAAAAATGCCTGGTATAAACTGCCAGGCATTTTTATTATCCAACTAAAATAATTAGCAACAATCCTTATCTAACTGCAACTATAATAACCACTTACATATATATTACCCATTTTCATGCTCCCAATAAAAAAGGGTAGTATTTGAAAACAACTTCATTGCTTATCATGGGTGGCCTCGGTGCAGCTTACTACCTCGCTACAAAAGGCATTAATACAACGCAGGCAATAAGAAATATCGAATTCAGCAACCCTAAAATTAAGATTGGCAAAGTTGGCTTTGGCAGCATAGAACTGCAAATGACAATGGACTTTCTTAACAACAGCAGCCAAAATATTTCGATGGAATATTTTCAGGGCTATGTTAACTACCAGGGCAACACCCTTTCCTCTTTCACCTTCGACGGCAAAGGCAAAAATATTGTGCTTAACGCACGGGCAACAACCAACGTGCCTTTTACAGTAGTGGTAAAAAATTATGCTGCACTGCAAACCATTGCAAAAGTTATAAAGGCAATTAAGTACAAGCAAAGCATTAACACGGTTATAAATATTGACAGCCGCTTTTATGCCGCCGGTTTTGATGTGCCTGTAGTGTTCGACTGGGATTTAAGAACCAATAGCCTGGTAAGTACACCGGTGGCTAAAAGGGTTAGCGGAATCGGCAGTGTTAACACAATGGGCACTTTTTATTTTGGCAATGGTGAAGACATAAACTCTTTAGACGATCTGCGTAAAAAGTTTTATAAGCTAAGTAAAAAATATCACCCCGATGCCGGCGGATCAACATCAGAATTTCAACAGTTGCAGCAGGAATATGAAACCTTAAAATACAGGGTTTACACCAATAATAATTTTACTAAAGAAGAAGTTGATACTGAAGTAGAATTAGATAAAGTGCTAAATGCTATATACCATCAGATAATGAATATTCCTGGTATTGTAATAGAGGTTGCCGGAAAGTGGTTATGGATTGGTGGTAATACCTACCCTGTAAAAGATCAACTGAAAGCAGCAGGTTTAAAATTCGCTTCAACTAAAAAGATGTGGTATTTCGCTGGTACAGAGTACAGAGGCAAAGGTGAGACAATGGAAATGGATAACATCCGTAAAAAATACGGAAGTCAGATATTAAAATCCAACGCACATTACCTGTCGGGCACCGGTGATAATCTTGTAATGCTGTTAGAAAGAATAAAATTTTTGTTACACGTACGCAAGGGAACCCGCCGCAAAAAGTACAGCTTCAGTAAAAATTAACCAACAGGTATGAAGGCATTATCCATAAAAACGATCAACGACCTAATACCCGATCCGGTTAATAAAAAAGTTCTTACAAATAGTGATGGCATTACCAGGGATATTGTACACGAAGTGCTGCAAAACTACAGCAACAGCCGCAACCAGCTTAAGCAGTTCGGCCCGTTGTTTCAGGGCAAAACCCTGTTGGAAACCTGCAGCAACATCTGGCACTTTTGGAAAGAGCACGTAAAGTACAAGATTGATCCCGAAGGCGTACAGTGGATTAAAACACCTTCGGCGTTTTGGAACGAAGGCCGCGACCCTTTCGGCGATTGTAAAAGTTTTGCTATAGCCTGTGCAGCCAGCCTGCATGCGCTCGACATAAAAGGAGCCTTCAGGTTTGTAAGCTTCGGCAGCAACCGCACTGCACCCACACACGTGTATGTGGTAGTAAAAAACCTGGGACAAGAAATAATAATTGATTGTGTTTGGAAGCGCTTTAATGAGGAAGCTCCAAACATCTCAAAAAAATGGGATTACAACATGACATCAATTTACCAAATCAGTGGCATAGATACCGACAATGGTCGCGGCATCCTTCAGGTTGACGAAAGCAACATTGGCGATCTTACCGATAATGAATTGGACTTGTTGGCAGATAAGCAACTGTTAGAAGTGGAGCAGCAACTTGCCGTTAAAAAAACCGGCATAGGCAGCACCCTGGATAATGCGTACGAATTAGAACTAATGGCCAACAACAACGCACTTGCAGAAATTGGCCGTGCACGTGGAAGCCGCAATAAATTTCGCCCGTTACGCATAATTGCAAAAGGCCCCGCAGGTAACCCAAAAAAGAGAGTGCCCCAGGTGCGCCCCTCAGTATTGGTTGATGCACCTGAAGTTTACGAGGATGATGATAGTGTAGGAGACATTGGCAAAGTAAAAGCTAAAACACCTAACGCCCCTAAAGCAAAAAAGGCAGCTAAGGAGCAAAAGAATGTTCAGCAGGCAGTAAAACGTAACGAGGCTGGCAAAGGCATTAATAAAAAAGATGCAAAGCGTTTACAGCAACTAAACGTGGTGGTAAAAAAGAAAAAAGAAAACATTTTAAAAATAGTAGCCCTTGCACCCGCCCGGCTTGCAGTGGCTTTGCCAAAAGCACTTTTACAAGGTGTGCTAAAAGTGGAGTTGCCAAAAAATGCATCTTTCTTTTTATACCTCTTTTTAGACGATCCCAAAGACCTTGCACGTTCTGCAAAAATATTATCTCAAATACCCGAAATCGTACGGGTAAAAAGAGAGAAAGCATTATCAGCAAAAAAGATAATTGTTGATAAAATAAAAATGAAGCCCGACACTTTTGATAAGATCGTAAGAGCGGGCATAATGAAGCGCTACGGCAAAAGCCCCGAAGAGCAATTAGCCCAATGGATGAAGGAAGGAAACTTTGTAATAGGCTTTGTTGAAGTGGCTGCACAAGGCATACAGATGCTTATAAAAAAGATAGGTGGCAGCATTAACGACAACCTCGAAAACTTTTCGCCCGACCCTGCAGACTGGGGCATTGTTGCTCCAGAAGAAAAACAGGCAATGGCAACAGAGGTACGGCAATATCCATCCAACAACGATGTAAACACCGGCAGGGGAACCGTGCAAAACAAAAGCGAAGATCAAATGATTGATGAGCCAACATCAGCATCACCCACCAACCCGGAAGGCACCACTTACAACGATTACGACCGCAGTGGCATTAACCAGGACGACCTGCCAACCGGCGACATGAATAAAACGAATGAAATGCTGCCTGTAGTGGTAACCGGCAAAAAGAAAGTAACCGCATCCACAGCAGCAACCAACACCGACAACACATGGCTATACTTAGGCCTGGGAGCGGTAGCGCTGATGGCAATGAGTAACAAAAAATAGTTTATTAACCCAAATTCTAAAAATAAAACATGGCAAAGTTAAAAATGCTCAAGCTGCCAAAAAAGCCCACTATTGGAAAGAAGCCTGCACAAACAGCATCCCTTTCCACCAAGCAGGCATGGATGCGCAGGCTGCATGACAAAAAACAAAAATACGAGGCTAAGCATCGAGCTATTGAGTCTGAAAACAAAAAACGCAGAGCAATAAACGAAGCAAGCCAGAAGGCATCCACCGTTATCTCCGGTATAGGCGATATAATGGAAGTTCGCCCCGGTTCATTCAGTGTAAAATCTGTAAGAGGAAAACGAACCTCTTATGTACCCGGCGCGAAGCATCGTAAAAAGAAATCAGCCGTTGGCAGTGTAGGTCGCAAACGTAAACCGGCCACTAAGAAAAAAGCAGCCCCAAAACGTAAACGCAGATAAAACTTATATCATCAACTAATCATTCATCATTCATAATTCATCATTCATAATTCTTAACACAATGGCAAAAGGTAAAATAGATTTTAGAGCAGCCGCCACAAAAATGGCAGGTCATGCAGCCGGCGCCGCAGCTTACACCCAATTTAATAAGCTGGCGTTTATGACCAAGCAAACCAACCCTAAAGTAAAAGGGTTAATATCTGCTTTGGCCGGTTATATAGGGGTGCCCCTTATAGCAGAAAAACTTAAACTAAGCGGCAAAGGTGCAAAGGCCGATTTCATCAGCAACATTGGCGAAGGCATGGGCATGGTAGGTGTAATGCAAATGGCAAACTCATTCGTTCCGCCAACTGCAGGTAAACCCGCCCTGTTTCCGCAAATAAGCGGCTACGAAGAAAACCCGGTTAGCGGACTCGGTTTAATAACCGAAGAGGATAACATGGACGGCGTAAGCGGCTACGAAGAAAACCCGATTAGTGGATTAGCAGACAATCCCGTATCGTAATAAAAAAACAGAAAACCGAAAACATAAAAAACTCTTAACTCTCATAACATCAATAAAAAATGAAAAAGTTTATATCACTTCTTTTAATCGCTGGCTTCTTCATCAGTATGTCAGTAGCAGCATCCACAAAAAATACTAAAGCTTTTGAAGCAGGTATGAGCCTGGCAGCAATCGCCGGTGTAGGTATAACCAACCCACGCCAATTGTTTCAGTCTTTAAAAACTGAATTTGGAGATGGCAGGATTATAACACCGGCAGAACTTCGCGCCGAAGCACCGTTAATTAACGGTACATCCGATTACCTGTTTTCTTTTTACAAAACAATAGGCGAAGGCGTACTTGAACGAAAGCTAAAATTTCAGGATGCGTTTCGGGCGTTTAAGCTGGGTATATTCCTAATGGCAGAACCTGGTGCAGTACCAGGCATTGCCACACTGCAAACATACCCTAACCCTGTAGTGTTTCCTGATGAGGCGGGCGCATTGCAAACTTCACACCTTGAGCATGTATATAACGGGCACCTTAGTTTAAAAGTTGGCGACACAACTTATATTGACGATTTGCCTGTAAGTGATTGCCGTGTAGTAAATACTGCACAAAAATCTGCAGGTACTGCCAACAGTGAAAAACATTCAAACGATGGCTACATGGAGCTTATCGGGCACATCCACTTAAAGGGTAACGAAAATCAGGATTTAAGGTTAACTGTTCCTGCCCATGCTGCCCAACGTGTGCAAAGCGCCGCAGCCGGTGCGGGTGCATATATAGTTAAGGTGGTTTGTGTGTTACGTGGGTTTAAAATTACCGGTGCAGGTAAGTAAGCAAAGTATTTCCCTTTCTATAAAAACCAAAAAGCTGCTGCAATTAAGTGGCAGCTTTTTCTTTTCACTACAATTTAAAATTTTTCACAGTGGCAGACATAAGACAAAAAATAGTAGAGGTTACTGTTAACAACAATGCTGTAAAACAATTTGCGTTAGGATCGTTGCCCGATATACGGGAGGCTAAAGCTATAAAACGTATTGAAGCATACAACGTAAGCCAGTTATCTGTATCGCCTACGGAGAAGGCCGTTATTAATATTGATGTCTTCAATAAATCGTACCTGAAGCTGGTTAACCCACAGGGAACAGAACTCCGCAACTTCCCGTTAAGCAGCATCAGCAAAACGATTAACGGAACCGACATACCCGATCTTAACATAGGCCCGATTGACCCGGAGAAATCCGTTATACAAGTTGGCAACACGGCGGGCCTGGTTGCAGGCGAAGTGTTCTTATTAGTGGTAACCTACGAGAAGTAAAATTTATGGCAGCAGCAGAGACATGGAACTAAAGGACACTGCCCTCGAAAATAAATATCCTATGGACGCTCAAACACCTGTAAACATTAGCGACAAAGTAGTAGACCCATCAGTATTAACTACACAGCAGTTATGGAGAGAAGTCGCAGTTTTAAAAGAGTTATTAAATAATAGGATTGAAGCTGTTGAAAAAGCAGTTAAGGTTTCACACGATGATTATGTAAGAGTTCCTACAGATGTTCAAAAATATGTTGGTGCTCTTGAAAGATTACACGAAGAAAAGTTTAACAGCGTAGAAAAGCAATTTAAGGAACGTGATACACGAGTTTATCAAACAGCAACAGATACTAAACTTGCTGTTGATGCAGCGTTGCAGGCAGCAGAAAAAGCAGTAGGTAAGTCAGAAGCTTCAACAGTAAAGCAGATAGATGCTCAAAGTCTTCTTATAAGCAACACAGCAAAATCATTGGATGGTAAAATAGATGACGTTAAAGATAGGCTTACACGAATAGAAGGGCAAGGTATGGGTAGGCAGGAACAAGGTAGGGCAAGTAAAGATGTTTGGGGATATGTGGCAGGAGGAATTGGGCTGTTAATAACCATTATAACAGTATTAATGACTATTATGAGAAACTACAAAAGCTGAAAGAGATAAAAATTTTGAGTGATGAATGAGAAAATAAAGTTTGGTTTCGGGCAGATATTTAAAACTACTCCCGATGCTGCAAAGTGGTGTTTCCGGGTTGTTCTTTATATCGCTTCGGGCTTAGTGCTTATAGTAAACACGATTACCGAAATACCCGAACCATTCAAGCTTGCTATAACAAAGTACAGCATGTATGCAGTAACGTTTGTGCATGGCTTTAGTAAAATGTTCGGTATTAGCTACGATGATCTGCAGGCTGCTGTAACCAATGTAAAACCTGTTGAAGGCGGTAAAATAGTATCAGTAAAAGTTGATGACGACAAATTAAAAAACGAACCATGATAATGACTTTTGAAAACGTGGACAACCACATAAACGACATTATACCCGGCACGGCAGCCGATGCCCCCGCAAAAATAAAAGGTAAGAAGCTGAAAGAAATATGGCATACAGCAAAGCCTATTCTTATGCTGGTAATATCGCTGCCAATCATTCCACAAAAATGGAAGCTGGTATTAAACGCATTGCTTACCGGTGTTGAGGAATTGCTGCCACCGAAACAGTAACACATTAAAAGCTTTATGCAACTTATCGTTTTAATGCTTTTATCAACTGTTCTTAATGCACAGCCTGCATTTAGGCATGTTTACAGTCCTGACAGGCTTCGGATAATAAAGACAGATACCATAATAAAAGGCACTGTTAAATACGTGCGCAAAGAACGCGATGGCGATTGGCATATACTGCTAAAAAACAAAATAGTAGGTGAGTGCATTTGTCAGAATAAAAGCACCATACCAAAGGTTATAAAGGCATGTGAAGGTTATCAAAAAAAGTTTCAGCGTGTACATGCAGGCGATGTAGTAACAATGCAGGGAGTATATGTATGGGATGCTAAACACAGGTGGTACGAAGTGCACCCGGTAAATAAATTAGTAATTATAAAAAAAGCCAACATCAACAAAAAATGATTATAGGCAAACAAGATATAAAAGAGTACTTCCGCAAGCAGGGTAAAAAATTCTTTGCCATATACCGCAAAGGCACGGTTGAAACCGGTAACCCGATCTGTAAAAACGAAGACAAGGAAGAAACAGATCCGGAAACGGCACTTCGCGATTTTGAAGATTGGCTTACCCTGTTAAAAACAGGCGACTATACATTAATCGTAAACAACGTAGCCAAAGTAAGTGAGCGCGGCGGCAACCGTATTGACTTTAGAATTACGCTGGATGAAAGTATGAACAACGGTGCCAGGGATATTGTACAGCCCATTGCGGCCATTAGCGGACCTTCTTACTCTGTTGAAGAAATGCTTACCAAAGCAAAGGCAATGGCTGCAGATGAATTTGAGCGCCTGATGGCTAAGAAAGATGCTGAAGACATGAAGGCAAAAAACATTGAGCTTGAAAAAGAACTGAAAGAGGTTCGCGGTAAAATTGATGATCCTATCAACAAATTTATTGGCGCGCTTGCCCCACATGCCGAACCAATTATTGCAGGCATATTAGGAACCTCTGCACCCATACGCCCACTCGCCGTTGCAGGTATAAGCAATGCAAAGCCCGACATGCACTTAGTAGAAAATTCAACCGATGAAGAAGTTGACCAACACGCCCAAAAAGTTTTTGAAGACTATGCATTAGCCCTGCAAACCGCAAGACCTAACGACTGGTTGGAGATACTTGTTAAGCTAACCACTATTGTAAAAGAGAACCCGAAAAAATTTGAAATGGCATTAACCTTTTTGTAATGGCAAAAGACAATCACGATACATTAATTACTAACCTGGTGCTTATTGGCGCAGGTTATTTTTTAGTAAAACCGATGTTGGAAAAAGTGGGGCTGCTGAATAGTGCAGCCGCTAAAGAAGACATAGCATTGGTGCAAAAAATTTCAGCAGACGATTGCTGGAATCCAAACTTTTATGCCAACTACAAAACCGGTATGCGAAAGCTTATTACCAGTGCCTCAGCTACCGCCTTTGCAAAACAAATACACGATGCCTGGGGCATAGTTAACGATAACGAGCAAAAGATTTATGCTGCTTTCCGCATGTTGAAAAATAAGCTGCAAGTAAGCCAGGTAGTTGAAAAATATTCGCAGCTCTACAAGCAAGACTTGCTTACAAGGTTACGTACACCCTGGTTCTATGCTGCCGATGGACTCGATGAGAAAGAATTTTTAGAAGTAATAAAAATTGTAAACGCGCTTCCTGTAAATCTATACTAATGGCCGACTTTAAAATAACAATGGCAAGCACCCGCAAAAACGAAGGCGGCTATTGGAGCGATGCCGGTGGAACCTATGCAGGCATCACAAAAAAATATTATCCCAACTGGCCCGGCTTTGCACGAATAAGAGAACTGCAGGTAAAACAATTTGGAGGCAGGCCAATACCACGCTATACTATATTTAACGATGCTGTGTTAGAGCAAATGGTTACTGATTTTTATAAACAACAGTTTTGGACTCCCAAGCTTAACGGTGACAAAATAAACAATCAAACCATTGCCGATTTTTTGTACGACTTCATCCTGCACAAAGAAGGTGATGCAGTAACCATAATCAACAACACTGCAAAGCTTCTGCGGCCAACTGTAAAAACAAACCGGTATAGTGTATCGGATGATGTGGTGGCGGTAATCAATGGATCATCAAAAATATTTTATGCTACAGTTTGGGCTGCACGTATCAACTACTATTTAAGCGGCCGCACCCTTCGCGGTGATCAACGGTTTGGAAAGCCAAACATTGCGCAATTTGTAGCACGTACAAAAACATTCCCACCGGCATTAACCAATGTATCGGGTATTGCAGGCATAGGCAGTATTCTATCAGAAACAGCATTGCTGCCGAAAATTATAGCTGAAGAAGTGGCAGTAAATTTTCCTGGTCAGGATTACAACACACTTGCGAAATTTTTAGCAGCAAAAGCAAACAGGCTGTTTAATACCAATCCTCGTTTTAATCAATTAATAAAAAGCAGAGGCAACAAAGGTCGCGATGCTTTATATGCCTTCATGCAACATTGGGCGCAGGCAAAAATTTCTGAAGGTATTGCAGGCATAGGCTCTTTTACCCAAAAGAGTGTAAAAGAAATTTTACTTCAATCAGGTTTTAACACGCCTACAAAAGATGCAGTTGTTGCATATAGCAACGTTTCTAAAATAGTGGATTCGATAGTAACACAATTTCCTGATGCAAAACTAAAACAGGAAAAAGGCCATGCTATTATCACTTACAATAAGGGGCGCGGTATGTCTAAAATAGCATTGTTCCCAGGCGTGGAAAAAATTATCAATCAATCTTTTTTTGAAGCAAAATACCGCAATGCTTAAAACCAATGTCAACCGCACCAATACCATACGCATCAATAAAACTCTCCACTTCAGCGCTCGAAAAATTAAAAGTGTTGGAAGGCTACAGCTCTACACCCTACTGGGATTATAAGCAATGGAGTATTGGCTACGGCTCTTATGCAGGCAGCACCGACCGCACCAAACGCCCGGTAATAAATATTACCAAAGACCATGCTGCCAAACTTTTAATTAAGCAGGTAGAAAGTTTTGAGGCACAACTTAAACCACTGTTGAAGGTTGCCTTAACACCGCCGCAATGGGATGCTGTTGTATTGTTTATTTACAACTTAGGCACCGGCATACTTACAAAGCCATCAGCAACCTATGGCGTTAACCTTTTGCACGATCTTAATACTAAAAATTTTAGCCGCTTTGCCGAACGCATGAAACGATACATATATGCCGGTGGTATAGTTAACGAAGACCTGGTAAAACGCCGCATATATGAAAGCAGCCTGTTTGCCGGTGCAACTGCTGCAGGTTTTGGGCTGGCTGGCATCTTACTTTTTTTTTCTTCATTAATGAGTTAGACAAATGAAAATAATTACCAACACAACCATTACACAAATAGGCGCCCACGGATCCATAAAACCTAAATCGCCACTGTGGAGCATATATAACGATGGCGATAGCGTAATGGTGATAAACAACATCTTTAAACGCAAACCGGGCGAACAGTTCGGTATTGATGTTACATCCATCGTACCGGCAGATGCAGCGTTTGAAAACGAAACAGTATTTGATATAAGGTTCATTACAGAATGGGAGGGTGTGCATCCCAACTTTGCCGAAAAATTGAAGAGCGCCCAACTAATTGAAACAACGTTTACGATAAAATAAAAACAGTCATGGGCTACTTATTTGGAGGAGGAGGATCATCAGCGCCATCAGCACCTGCCCAGGTTACTGTTATTAATGTACAGGGCGGCGGCGATAGCACTGTTGTAACACTGCCCGCAGGCACCACTTCATTAGATGTAACCAACAGCCATGTAAACTGGATTTTGGTAAAAGACCCCGATACAACTTTTCGCATAGGCCTTACTGCAGGCGGTAGTGAGATAGCTTACAACCAGGACATTGCAGGCTTTTGGGATTTTACGATCAACCAATATTTTGAAGGCGCAAACACATTGTATTTTACCGGAGTTACAACGCAAACACAAATTAAAATTTCTAAGGTCAATGTACAATAAGCTAAAAATACTGATACTGCTTTCATTTTTTGCAGCTGCATCTTATGCGCAAAAAAGCAGTTCATCGGTTGGTAAAATAGATGTAACAACAGGGTTAACCGTTCGTGGCAGAACGGTTAATCCGGTGCTGAAGGGAACGGTAGCACAGCTTCGCACATCTTCCGGCAACTTCGATAATTATACAACAACAGAACCAGGCAGAGAGGGTAACTGGTTTTACGATGCAACCGATGTAACAAGTGCAGATAATGGCGGTACTGTAATAGTTACCACACAAGGCAAGCGGCTAAAACGCGTTTTCGATAAAGGACAATTAAATGTAAGATGGTTTGGCGCAAAAGGCGATGGAACAACAAACGACCGTACAGCACTGCAGGCTGCTTTTGATGTATTAAAAAATACGATTGATGCAGGTACATACGGCGCAAGCACACCTGCAGCAAATGGTGAGCTAAGGGTATTTATTCCGCGTGGAATTTATAAAATTATTGGTGAGCTCAATGCTTATTGCGGAATGCTTATAGAAGGCGAAAGCGCCGGGGCTATAAATGTTACTGCAATTGTGCAGTACGATAATACAAAGCCATGCATACAATTTCATCCTAAAAATTATACCGGTACCTCTGTTACAAACAACAGCAATGGCATTAACACCATTCGCAATATTGCTTTTAGATCGGCAACGGTTAACGATGCTGCTGAAAATGCACCGTTGATAAAGTTTATGTCGCCGCAACAGTCAACCGCTTACTTTAATTACCCTGGCGATTCGCCTGCAGGTTATGTTGGTCATGTTGATACTGAACTGGAAAATGTATGGTTTCAATTTTCGGCAGGCTTTGCAGTACAATCAACTGAGGGAAGTTGCAGCCTGGTATTTCGGGGCTGTACCTTCGATGTGGTTCGGGGCGGCATACAACACACCGGCAGTGCAGGCGGATCGTTAAGAATTTACGACAGTTACTTTTACCAGTGCGTACGTGGAGCCATAGATATTAGAACAACTTCCGGTTATTCGGTTACCTGTGCTAATTCACAGTTTCTTGCGTGCGGCCACCCTTTCGATGGCAACGCACTGTACAGGTCGGCCATTACCATTAAAAACCAGTTGAAAGGCGACAATGTAAATTTCAACAACAATAACTTTAAAAGTTTCGATATTGACGGGACCATGTTTGGCGGCCCTTTGGAGTTTGATAATATAGAAGCCCTCAACATTAACAACAACAGTGTTTTTGGTGTTGATGCACAAGACACGTACAAAGCCTTGCTTATACGCAGGGCGGACGTGGCTAAGGTAAGCGGCAACTATTTTTCTTCTCCGGTTGCAATTACCGCCGGTAGTTCGCGAATGCTTTATTTGGTAAACCCTACCGGGTACAAGTCGTTATCCGTTACCGGCAACACTTTTGAAAACACCGGCACCGGCACTTTAGAAAGCTTTGTAGGCAGCGATTACACCTTACTACCAAACGCTGCAAACTTTATTGGTAATAAGTATTTGGGCAATGCAATGGGATTTTTAAATGCTGCAGTAAACCAAAGCCTTATAGTTGACAATGATAGCACGTCACTGTCTGTTACTAATACCGTTACATCCGCCGGATTTGTAAAAAGATTAGAAGCTACTCCAAATACATTTGCAAATAGTTCTACAGTGTTTCAAAACGCTATTGATGAACTAAGTGCCAAAGGCGGCGGGCAGTTGTTTATTCCTGCTGGTACATACCGGGCTAATATAGTGCTTAAAAAGAACGTTGATCTTGTTGGTGAGCAATTTGGCAAAACAATCATTAAAGCAGCTGATAGTACAATTGATGTAATTCAGGGATACAATTTTTCAAGCCTTTCGGGTAAGGCAAATGGAGCCGGTGATTATTTGTTAGGAACGTATAACAACCGGCTCGAAAATTTGGTAATAGATGGCGGAAGCAAAACAAACGGAAATTATGGGATAAGGATTTGGGGGCACAAGTTCACCTTTAATAATATTATTGTTCAAAACTGCGGGATGGATGGCATCTGGACAGAATATTCCACTTATGAAGATGCAACAACAGCTACAGTTACCGATAAATTATTTGAAGGAAACTATACTAATATATGGGTTTATAATAACGGCAGGCACGGCTGGACATACAGAGGGCCACATGATAGTCATCTAATCAATTTTACGGCTTTGGGCAATGGAGGATGGGCAATGCGGATTGAGGGCAATGGTGGACTAAGCGGCAGTGGTTGGAACAGTTATCAAAACGACATTGGAAGCTTTTATATTGGCGGCCCTGTAACTGCTACAGATGTAATTGCAAGTGGTTCTAATGTTGGTACAGGTATTGAGTTTGCGGAAGGTGTCGGCTCATGTAAAATTCAGCATTTGCAAACCGGCGGTCACATAAACAATCTTATATTAAGAGGCTCAAATAATATTATTGAGGGTGATATAAGCAATGGTACAACAGCTATAACAATAGATGGCGCGATTAATTGCAAGGTGGATGTTAACGTAAATAATGTTACCAGTGTTTTTAACAGGATACTTGAAAATGGTGTAAATAGCTTTACTGTAAGAGTTCAAGGCTATACCACTTTTAATAGCGGTACAGCATTTAACGGTGTGGATTATATGCATTTTTCCGACATTTTAAATTATAATAATTCAATTTTTAATACCGGAAGTAAAACATCCAGTTTTACAATGGAGCCACTAACTACGAACACTTATGATTTTGGTTCTGCATCAAAAATTTGGCGAAATGTTTATGGTAAAAATGTGTTGGCGGATAGCATTAATACGAATAAGATAAAGGTAAACGGAACTGCTTCTTTCGACTTATTAAGTTCAAATAATTTGGTTATAACCAAGCCTGCGGGTGATGTAAGCGCAACATTAAATTCAGCTTCTAACGCTCAGATTATACTAAATGGCGGAAGTCAGACAAGTTTAAAGGGCTTAGCCCTGCTTACCGCCGGTGTACAAAATTGGGGAATATATGGTGGAGAGGCTGGAGGGGATTTAACGGTTTCGCGTTATGGCAGTACTTCAAATTATTTAGGTTCTCCTTTAAAAATAAGCCTTGCAACGGGCGATATTACATTAGGCACTACAAGAACTATCACACAACCGGTTGGAAACAATTCAACTTTATCTGCAACAACAGAATATGTTGACAGAGCAGTTGGCAGTGTTGCAGGCAGCGGCGGTACTGGAGGTACAAGTATTAACGATGCATCAGCTTCAACAACAACAACTTATTCTGGTACAAAAATAGAAAATCTTATTTCAGCAATACCAGCAGGCGGCGGCAGTGGAATAACAACATCACAATTACATGACACCGCACAAATACTTAGGAGCGAATATCCTACCTCTGTTGATCTTTATCACACCGATACATACTTTAAAGGTAATTACACAGCAGTAAACCCCTTTGATATGGATACGGCTTCTTTGCGGTTATTTGTGCTTAGGAATGCACCCGAAGGCGGTGGAGGCAGCGTAAGCGGAGTAACAGCACAACAGTTGCATGATACCGCAGATGCAGTGAGAGCAGAAATGCCTAACAGCGTTGACATTTACCGCGATAGTTTTTTGCTTCGCGGATCGTTTACCCAGGCCAGCCCTCTTAGGATTGACAGTGGTCAGCTTGAGCAGTTTGTAGCGCGACATCCTTATGGCGGAGGGAATGGTACAATTGATAGCATAAGGGTATTGTCTACTTTACCAGCCACAGGAAATATTTATTTTAATTCACTTTCACATAAAATAGGAGTGCGTAATCCTTCGGGCACGCATTGGTTATACTTCTCCGCATCTGATAGTGTTGCAATCGCTGCCGGTAATTCACCACCAAGTAATCCACCTCCCACAGGCGTTAACTACGGGCAATATTCAGACAGGATTGAACCTGCTTACACTTCTTTTTCTAATTACGAAAGCGTACCTGCAGGAGCTGATAACTTAATAAATATACACGCTAATAATGGGCCGTACGCTGGCGGTACCGGTGATATAATTATAGAGAACAGGCATATTCAACAGACAAACGCTACAGGAAGTATTATTTGGGCTTACATGCCTAAAAGTTATGGAAGAAAAGTGATAATAAGGAACTGCGTTTTTGCAAGCAGCAGCGCATGGGATTTTATATATGCGAGCGATGATACTGAAATTGAGATTTACAATTGCAGGTTTTATGGCACTTCGCCATTAGGTACTTCAAAGCCCAGGTCTATATATGGTTATCATCCTTATAGCGTTAAGGTAACAAACTGTTACTTCGAGCAGACTGGCGGAGGTGTAGCAATAAATGGGTGGAGTACAACAGCAGGCGGAACATTGCAAGTGACACTTAATAAGATAAAAAATATAGATGGTATAGGTTCGTCCGATTTCCGACAGTTTATGACCGTACAACATGTCGAAGAAGTGCCTAATCAGTTAATTGAGTGGAACCAGGTAATCAATAAGCCAGACAGTTCAAGGGTTGAGGACAATATTAACATAGGTTCTTCATCCGGCACTTCAGCATCACCGCTTACTATTCAGAATAATTATATACAGGGTGCTTATCCTTACCCTGCTGCAAGCGGTAATTTTAGCGGAACAGGTATGACTACAGATGCAACAGATGCAAACGCACCTATGGTAAGTTTACCTCATAATATTCATGCGACAAAAAATCAATGGATAAACACCCTTAATGCAGGTATGAACATAGCGGCAGGCTATAATGTACTTTATGATGATAACGATATAGTAAGTTCTGCATCCTTACCAAATGGAACACCGCTGGCGGGTTCAAGCAACGCTGTAGCAATATTTCGGGGTCAGCCATACCCTAATGACCGTTTCTTCAATAATCGGATCATTAACAACAGAATAAACTTTAGACCAAGCGCATATTACAGAAGTGAAAGCTTAACCGAAGGCAACACACTTAATACTTATGCCACAAACGCTACTTATGCAGATGAGGTGCAACAATATAATAACTGGAAACAAAAATTAAACACTAACCAAAAGCGTATAGGTGCGCTCGACTAAAAAATATATTACAATGAAAAGAACACTATTAATTTTATTCGCATTTGCATCTTTGCAAAGCTATGCGCAATCTAATGTGCCTTTAAAAAAACAAAATGGGAAAACGGTAGAACAGGGTACGAATATAACTATACCTTCTATCAGATTATTACAGTCAGATGGCACTTTGCCTTCTTCGAGAGTGCCCGGATTATCTACAAGCCTATCCAATAAACAAAATGTTTTACAATCAGGTGTAAATATTAAAACCATCAATGGTTCTCCTGTTTTGGGTTCAGGGGATATATCTATTAGCGGCAGTGGAACTATTGACCCTACACCCGTAAGTGGAAGCAATAACGCAGTTAGTTCAGGCGGGGTATATTCAGCGATAGCAAATTCAAGTTCATCAACCACACCAGCAGAGAGCGCAATGGCTGACATTAGAGATTTTGGAGCAATACCAAACGATAATCTTGACGACAGCAAAGCAATTAATGCAGCTATTTTATTCGCAATGAGTAATCCTGCAAGAAAGAGCAGTTATGTACTCATTCCCGAAGGAACATGGTATCAGGATAGCGTTACAATTCATTTGGGTTATGGAAATGCAGCTTTAGGTAATAATGGATATGCCAATGTGGTACTGCATGGTGTAGGTGCATCTTACGACCCTAATTTTACCGGCAGCCGTTTGATATGCCGCTTCGATGATAAGCCTGGTATTAATTTTCAGGGGCTTAGGGATGGGGGTGTAGAAGATATATACTATCGTGGCATGAACACTATACCCGAAGGTTATTTTGGCGATAACGAATTGATGTACCGAAAACAGGCATTTGATGCCAATGATATTTACGGGCTGCAAAGCGATAGCTCTATAACAATGGGTAGATACAGAGGTAATTTTGCCATAACTATTGGAGCGTACGGTTCAGTGCCTTCTACAGTAGGTAGGTTTACTAATGCACCCTATGGTTATGGTATGGCACCTAACAGTAAATTCTTTATACGAAATTGTGTAATAACTCAATGGGTTGCAGGTATTGTTATTGACCCATCGGGTACTGATGGCAATAATGATTTTGGGGATATTAGAAATAATATTATTTCGCGCTGCAAGTGGTCTGTTTCATCTGGTGCAACTCAAAACCGTATGAATGACATTACCAGTTGCCAGTTAGATGGCGGCTACGAACTAATAACAACTTCGAGACATGGTAAACAGCAGGGCAGAATTAACAGTGTTACATATACCCATGTTCAAGGTAACACGATGTTTTTTATTCTTGACATGGCTACAAACGGCCCGATTGGTATTGCGTATGTATATGGTGAACAAATTAATAGTCTTGGTTTTATAGGAGTTCCGGCAACAAGTGCAGGTACAGCAAATTTTACCAGTTGCAATTTTTATTTTAATCACGAGATATATGGTAATGTGCCAACAAAGATTTTTTCATCCTACAAAGCAAGCTTTACCAATTGTATATTATCGGGTTTAACACTTAATATGGAAATTGCTCATTCGAGTGGTGAAATAGTTATGAGAAGTACAGATATTAATATTTATGCTTCAAACCAGTATAATAGTGTTCTTAATTGGTACTCCGGCAATCAGGCTATCGTAGATATTTTTGACAGGAAGTACCTCAATCATCCTATACATATTTTTGGGGCAGGAAAGTTAATAATTGAGCCAGGATGTAAAGTTGTTCTTGACAGGCATCCTAATGGTGGTATTGATTATAAGTTTTATGATGTGATAGGTAGCAACACTTATCGTTACGTACAGTCGAGAAGCACGCCTGGTACAACAGGAATTATGGGCGATTATTTATACAGGTCAAAGTCTTTGGGTTTATCTGAAATTTCCAACAGAACATTTACTGGCTTAAAGTTCACTGGCACTATTAATAATTTTGGTACTGCCTTAGCTACATCGTTAGCACAACCCGGTGATGTTTTAGATTTTAAGGCATACCAGGCCGAAGTTATGATTACTAAAAGAGGTACTGCTGATGGCCTTGCAAGTGCTAATGCCATAGAAGGAGTTTTAATGAATGGATTTAATTACGACAATAACGGTTTTGTTAGCTATAAGTTTAATGCTGCAGAACTTACATCAGCAAGCGGACAGGGAGACTTCTTTTGGTGGAACAATAGCTGGTACGATAACGACCCATATTACTTTCGTTCACTTGCACTTGTAGGTTCATTATCTGGCAATGTGGTTTCAAACGTTGTTTACGCACATCAGGCGGATGATAATAATACCACTCCAGGAATACGATTTAAGAATGGGTCAATTATTCAATATTATACTTACTCCGGTTCACCCGATGTAAGAACTTCTATCATGGGTAGTGCGAAAGTGCTATCAACTTCTGCGGCGACTGTAACCCTTGAAGCATCTACAATGACTAATGGTTTAAGCGGGCAGGTATTAATTTTCAACAGGTATCCTTATCAGATTAAATAATGATTAAGAAAATACAAACCACATCAGTTATAGAGGGAACAGACACAGAACCATCTATAAGCATTCAGGAAACAAAGACCTGGTTGTTTGGCTTAATGGTGTACAAAGAAGTTGTGCGGGATTACACTGAAACGAAGGGATATTTTTTAGGTGTATTGGTTTACAAGGCATACATATATGATAATACTTTTTCTTAAGCAAATCTTTTGCGCCAATTGCACGCACAAATGAAACTAAAAATTGATGAACCAACTTTTTACGGCGCAGCCTGCATTATTGTGGTCGCCATCATTATTATACTCGTTATTTTATCCTTTCAATAGCAACCCTTATACCCCCCAGCAAAAGCACCAATGCCCCGGCCTGTAAGCCGAGGCATTTTTATTTCTATCGTCACCCTTTAGGGGCCCGGGCTTCTCCTTCATTTCATTGTCCTTTCACACAATAAACGCTTAAAATAAGTTTGCAATGTGGATATAAAAATTCTATTGCAGGCCCTTAATCAGCCATGGTTCATTCAGCCCGAAGCGGCAGAGTATCATGGTTTAATTCTGCATAAAATTATTACCGGCCAATCATCATCTGCCGAAGCATCTTTTGAGGATAAACCGGTAAAAGAATTTGCTTACGCAGTAAACTCATCCGGGCAACGCATAAGCACCATACAGGATGCAACCGATAAAGGCGTAGCGGTTATTAATATACGCGGCGCCATAATGAAATATGATTATTGCGGTGCCCCGGGTACGCAAAGCATGATGAAAGCTTTGCAGCAGGCAAACGATAATCCATCCATCTCTGCAGTTCTTTTACAGTTTGACAGCCCTGGCGGATCAGTTGCCGGCACACAACAATTTGCCGAAGCAATTAAAAACAGCGCAAAGCCTGTTGTAGCATTTATAGACGGCATGATGGCCAGCGCCGCCATGTGGATAGGCTCTGCAGCGGCCGAACGCATTGCCAGCAGCAATACCGATACCATTGGCAGCATAGGCACTATGGCAAGCTGGAACGACTTTAAAGGCTACCACGAAAAAATGGGCATAAAAACCCATGAAGTATATGCCAGCGACAGCACCCATAAAAACCTGCAGTTCCGCGAAGCCAATGGCGCCAATGAAGATGGCGTATCCAACTACGAGCCACTCGTTAAAACATGGTTAGATCCGCTTAACAACGAATTTACTTCTGCTATACAGCAAAACCTTCCGGGCATAGATAAAACAGTTTTAAACGGCAGCCAGTTTATTGCCATCGAGGCAAAAAAGAAAGGCATGATTGACAGAATTGGAACATTCGAAAGCGCCGTTAACAGGGCGCTGCAACTTGGTAAAAAACTCGACAAACAAAAAACCGATAATAATATGAAATGGAATAAAATCATGGCGTTTTTAGGTATAGCTTCTATCGCATCCGCACAGGAGGTAAAGTTAGAAGACCAGCAACTCGATAACCTTGATGCTGCCATTGCCGAAAGGGATAAGCTTACCGCTGATCTTGCCGCCGCCAACAGTGCTCTAACCACCGCAAATACAGCAACGCAGGCAGCACAGGATCAACTGGCAACCATCACCAGCCAGCTTGGTACAGCAAACACAACCTTTGCCGCTTTACAGGGCGAATTGTCAACCGCACATACCAGGATAACAGAGCTTGAAGGCATGAGCGGAACAGCAACCTCAACAGTAAAAACCGAAGATAAATTTGAAGATAAAAAGGTAAGTGCAATGGATATGCCGTTTCAAAAACAGTTACTGAAAGACCTGTAACCATTCATAATTCATAATTTATAATTCATAATTCAGACCATATCCTAATAAAAAATCCAATCAAAAATTCTTAAAAAACCAATACAATGACTATTGATGTATCAGCAGTTGTAGCACAGTGGGGCGCCTATTATGTTGACCAGGGTCAAAACCAGGCAAGCATAAAATCAGCGCTGTACAGGCTAAGCGAAACAGCAGCCCTGTTTCAAAACCGCCCAACGACCGACACGTATTTTCGCTCAACATCTGCACAGATGACGAGTGTGTTACAACCTTTCCAAAAGTTGTTTACACCCAAAGGCCTTCTGAAATTTACGCCCAATGGGTTCCCGCTTTTCAACATCAAGATAGACTTCGATGTTTTTCCTGATGAGGTTAAAAACAGCTATCTGGGATTTTGGGAAAGCCTTGATGAAAACGATCGTGGCAAATGGCCGTTGATCCGCTACATCATCGAAAACCACATTCTTGCCAGCAAGGCGCAGGATATGGAAAGCAGCGTATCGTTTGGCGGTAAATATATTGCCCCCATTGCCGGTGTTGCAAGCCCTGCAGCCGACAGTATGGACGGCATTAAAGCAGTATTGAAGAAATACAGTATCGCAGGCCGCTTAAACTTTGGCAACGGCCCGTTAGCAATGGGTGCACCCGCTGCCGACCCCGTAGCATTTTGCACACAGGTAGAAGCATGGGTTGACAGTATTAACCCCGAGTTGCGCAAAACAATAGACTTTATTGTGATGAGCCAAACACTCGCCACCCGTTACCAGCGTGGTAAGCGCATAAAATATGGCGCCATTCAAAACTTCCTTAGCGGTATGACCAAGGATGACCTGGTAACGATAGAAGACTTCTCCGACATTGCGGTAAAAGGTTTTTTAAGCCATAACGGCAGCACCATTATATGGGCAACACCAAAAGTTAACCGTATCCGCCCCATTCGTAAAGCAGTGTTGGAAAACACCTTCAGGGTAGAAAGCTACCGCCGCGAAGTATCGGTTTACACCGACTGGTGGGAGGCGCTCGAATTTGAAGTGCCCGAATTAGTGGTTGTAAATGACAGTCCTGAATTAGCAGCACCGTAAAACCCTCACTCCACCCTCTCCCTTTAAGGAAGAGGGCGGAGTGATTAAACAATAATTTTTTCAACCTCTCCCTGTGAAGGGGATTTTAAAAAACTTTTTTATGTCAAATAAAAAAACAGATAAAAAAACAGCGCCTGAAGTAAAAGCTGATCAAGCAGCACAAAAACAAATACCAGGCGGCGAAACACCGGGTAAAGAAGAATTGGGCGCAAAGCTAAAGACTGTGCCCGCAGAGCAGCCAGCGCAGCCATCAGCAGCGCAAACCGATGCTGAAAGAATAGCCACACTTGCGCAGGTGGTTGAAGTGCCCGAGTTAGTGGTTGTAAATGACATTGCTGAATTAGCACCAACACCGTAAACCCTCACCCTGCCCTCTCCCTTCAAGGGAGAGGGTGGAGAGATTAAATAATAATTTTTTCAACCCTTCCGTGTGAAGGGGATTTTTAAAAACTTTTTTATGTCAGATAAAAAAACAGAATTGGGCGCAAAGCTAAAGGCTATAGAAAAAAGAGAGCCTGAAGTAAAAGCTGAGCAAGCTGCACAAAAAAAAATACCAGGCGAAACACCGGGTAAAGAAGAATTGGGCGCAAAGCTAAAGGCTATGCCCAAAGAGCAGCCGGAGCCGTCATCAGCAGAGCAAACCGATGCTGAAAGAGTTGCCACACTTGAGCAGGAAAAAACCCAGTTGCTGGTAGAAGTTGCCGCCCTTAACCAGGAGATAGGCAGAATAGCCAACGAGCGCGACTCAACCATTATGGTTAACCAGGATCTTACCAACAAGATTGAAACCGGCGTAAAAGTAGAAATGGTTGATCCATCAACAGCCAACAGGATCTCTGCCGAAAGCTTTAAATCCGAAGGCAAAGAGTATGAGTTTGCTTTTGCACGAATGACAAACAAAGACGGTGTAATAACTGCCAACGAAGTTATTGCCAGCGAAGCATTGCAACGCCAGTTGATCGAATCGGGCAGCGGAATGATCCGCCTTAAAAAAACGCATTAAAAACAAGAAGATAGGAGACAGAATTATGAATTCATAATTCATAATTCATAATTCATAATTCATAATTCTCATCATAATTCATAATTCTCATCATGGCAACCCTGTATAAAAAAATACTTAAAGCCGATCAAAAAAATACCGAAGGCGGCTATAAAAACGTGGTTCTTTTTGCACCCGTTGCATCCTTTCTGGCTCTGGCTAAACCTGCCCCTGGTGCAAGCCCTGCTTTGGGTGACGGACTTAAAATAACTACCGACCACACCTTTACCTCACCCGGAGGTTGGTATAGCTGGCTGTGCACAAAACACAGCGTAACCATTACCGGCGAAACAACCGGCGATGTTGCCAAAAGCCTGGTTTGGAAATCGAAGTTTCATTTATTGGGCGATAGCGCCAGCACACAGGAGCAGTTGCAAAACATGCTGAACGACGACATGATATTCCTGTTAAAGGATGGCGCATGTCTTACCGCAGCAGAGTATGTACAACTTGGTAACGAGTGTAATACACCCGATGTAACCGTAACCTTTGATGGTAAAACCACCAAAGAAGGCTTAAAGGAATATATTGTTGAAGTAACAGTTAAGGCAGCAAAATACTGGTATAGCGGAACAGTCGTTGAAGTAGCTTAAAAAATTCAGAATTTAGAATTATGAATTCAGAATTGACCATTCATAATTCATCATTAACCATTCATAATTCATAATTCATAATTAATCATAATTCATAATTAATTCTCATGACCGAAGAAACTAAACCAATCGTTTTTATTGACCAGGAAACTTTACAGGGTTTTCAGGCGCTGGTAACTGAAGATCCGATGGTGCATATTCCAGGAGTTTACTCGGGCCAGTTAAGTGCGATTACCCCTGCAGTTGCTGCCGGGCTGGTAAAACGCAAAAGCAACCTGTTAAAAGCCAAAGTGGCTCCGGAAGAGGTAAAAGAACTGGCTAAAGCCGAAAAGGCAGAAGCAAAAGCAGAAGCCAAAGCAGACCGGACAGAAGCCAAAGACCTGCCACGGGAGGAAGCTAAAAAGTTTCCCGATCCTAAGAAGTAACCATTTTCAACTTATATAGAAAAACCGTAAAAATCCCTGCCGCCTTCGGCGGGGATTTTTTGCATTTACCCAACACTTCTATAACAATCCATTTAACTTTTTATTTGCAGTTTTGAAAAGTGTTATTATGTTTGTAGTGCAAATCAGTACCCAACTAATGTCACATCTTCCATTACAAACATTTAGGAAAACTTCTTGGCCGGCACACGGGTGTAAGTCCCGTAACTTATCTGTTGGTGACAACAGGTACTGGTTTGCAGTGACCGGCCTATTCTATAATCTTCTTATTTTTCTAAAATGCAAACCAGTAAAAATCACACAAGCACTTCCGACAAGGCTCGGAATCTTATCCAACAGAACCTCTCTATTATTGATGAAGACACGCTCGCCCAGACATTCGACTTAGTTCGGGGGCGAGACTCGGGCCACCTAAAATCAGTTATGTTCGACTGCCTGGCAGAGTACATTATGGTCATGTCTCTAACGGAGGATCGCCGGGCAATGGTTTTATACAATTACCGTAACGTCTGCGAGTTGATCGACTTCACATTTTTCATTTTTAGAAATCCTGTAGAAGACGCTGAGCGGTATAAGAAGGCGTTGCTTCTATTTTCACAACTTTCATAAACTTATAAAAAATATTACAATGGAAAAGACAAACAACATAATTGCCCGTATTAACCACGTGGCTATTATTGTAACTCAAAAAGAAAAACTGGTACCGATTAAGCCCATTTGCGAGGCATTAGGAATTGACGATAAGTCTCAAAGACAGAAGATAAGTGAGGATGAAATTTTATCTTCAACTGGGGTGCTGAGCACCTTAGTTGCCGCAGATGGAAGAGGGCGTGAAATGTTCTGTTTACCCCTCGAATTTGCATTCGGTTGGCTATTTTCTATCAACCACAAAAACGTAAAGCCAGAGGCGCAGGAAGCAGTAAAGCAATACAAGATGCAATGTTACCATGCACTTTACAGGCACTTTACGGAGTACGCTGAATTTGTCCAGGACAAGCAAAAAGAACTTGATGAAGCACTCGAAGTTAGAAAAGTGGCAAAAACTGATTTCAATAAAACTAAAACTGTATTAAGGGACGCAGATGATAGTATCGAAAAGGCAAGACATCTAAACTTCGATGACTGGAGGGCAAGAAAGTCGCAAATAGAAATGGACTTTAAAGAGGCAGACGAGTTTGAAGAATAAAAGCACTACCTTTAATGTGCCCTACATTACATTTACTGAAAAGTGAATTCCGAAAAAGCCTTGCAATTGCAAGGCTTTTTGTATTATATTGGAGCACTAAAATGTTTGAACCATGCCCGACTTAGGAAACTGTCCGAGTTGTAATGCAACATTAAAATCAGGAATTTTTGGCGGCAATAAACTTTTAAATAAAAATGAAGTTGAGATTATTAATGAAATGTATGGCCAAAAGTCGGACGCTTATTGTAATGCCTGCTCGTCCGAAAAATTGCAAATAGCTATTCACAAATTACATACTGAAGAAACTTCTATCCGGCAAACACTAATGCAAATGGTTTCTTATATACCAGTTGTTTCAGCCCCCAATCCTTATCAGTGGGAATATACGGTTTTGGGGATGGTAACAGGTCAGTCTACTACAGGTACAGGTGTTCTCTCCGAATTGGGGGCATCGGTAGCAGATATATTTGGCGGGCAGTCGGCAGGGTTTAACACAAAGTTGAAAGCAGGTGAAAATATGTGTTTCATGCAATTACGGCAACAAACCGTAAACTTCGGCGGCAACGCTGTAATTAGCACCGATATAGATTTCTCTGAAGTTGGTGGAGACCGGGGTATGCTCATGGTATGTATGTCTGGCACAGCAATTAGGCTTCATAACATCGAAGTTTTATCAGAAATTGCCGTAAAAAGCATCCGGCAAATATCGCCGGTGCAGGAAAGATTAAAGTTATTGGACAGACTCAAAAGAGAGAATAAATAGGTTATAATTACTTTAAGTAACTATACCTACTTACACGCAAGGGTATTTTAAATACCATAAGAGGGATGCTAACTTTTGTATGCAAAGAAGTTTGTTCTTAATTCATAGATGTGTTGTACCTCACCTTTTTCTTTTACCTCAATACAAGTAACAAGCTTTTGCCCTTGCTCAACAGATAAGAATAGGCCATCTAAAGCACCCCCGGAAAAGAGGTAAATATTAAGGATAGGCTTTTGCATTTCTTAAAGTTACACAATTTTCAAAAGTATAATACCTTTGCGTGTAAGTAGGTATAGTTACCTTACTTTAAGTTATATCCCCCGCCTCATGCGGGGCTTTCTATTGTCCTTTCCATGCCTATACAAGCTGTTTACTTTTACTAAATGCTTAACAATGATACTGACCAGCTGAATGATGACATTGAACAGTGGAACAAGCGCAACCTGCAGGCGCTTAGGGATAAGATATCTTCTTTAAACATAAAGCACCGCGATAACAGCCCAAATAAACTGCCACTGGCAAGAGCGTTGCGCAGCCAATTAAGAAAAAAAGATGGCATTATTAGCCGCATCAGTTATAAGATGCCGGTAAGCGCCATTTTCCTACACAAAGGTGTAAGCCGTGGCCATCCGGTAACGAACCCCAGAAGAGCGAAGGAGTGGTATGCACCCGTGGTTGATAAAACTATTGATGAGCTTGCCGATATAGTTGCTGACGGTCAGGGTAACATGGTTATAAATAATATTAATATTAAGTAATTATGAGCGAAGTAAAATCGAAACGGTTAAATATATACATTGATCAGACGGCCGCAGAAACTGCCCTTGAAAAGCTGAATGTAAAAGCGACGGCTTATAATAAGATTATTGGGGAAGGGAAAAAAAAGCAGGAAGAACTTAAAAACGAGATCGTTGCAGCCTTAACAGCAGCAGCAAAGGTTGACGGGCTGAAAGTTAACTACGCTAACCTTGCGAAGAGTATTGATGATGCAAAAAACGAACAAAAGAAATTAAGAACCGAGATTGAAGCTGGTAAAGCTTCAGGTAAAAATGTAGATGACCTGAGGGACAAACAACGGCAGCTAAGAGTTTCGGTTGCAGAAAGTGAAAAGCAGTTTAGAGCATTAAAAAGGGAGATAGCAGATTCGGAAGCTGCGGGGCGCAGTGTTTCTAAGCTAAAGCAGAACTTTACGCAGTTGGGGATTGAACTTACGTCTGCCGCAAAAAAACTGGAGGTTGTTGATGCAGAGCAGAGAAAAATATCTCAGCAAATTGATAGTAAGATTGGGCCATCGCTGAAGCAGCAGAAGAACCTGGTAGCGCAATTGAATGCCGAATTGCACCGGCTGCCGGTCGGCACTGCGGAGTTTGGAGAAAAATTGCAGCAGTTGCGGCAAGCTGAACCGGTATTGGCTGCAATTAAGGAGAGGATAAAAGGTGTAGAAGATGCTCAAAATAACATGCTAAAGGGCAGCAGCGTGTTAACCAGAGCCGGTGTTTTTATTGCAGGCTTTGCCGCAAATGTAGCTGCCCAGGCAATGAGCGCTGTTAAACAGGCAATAACAGATACTTTCCAACTAACATCACAGTTCGAAACGTCAATAGCCAACTTATCGGCCATTACAGGAGCCGCCGGTGCGGATTTGGATTTTTTAAAGGCATCGGCGATAGACCTTTCAAAAAAAGGTGCAACATCCGCGCAGGAATATGTTGACGCTTTTAAATTAATAGCATCAGCCAAACCAGAATTATTAAATGCCAAAGATGACCTTGTAGCTGTAGCTCAGGCAGCAAACCTTTTAGCAAATGCTTCTGGCCTTGACTTGCCAACAGCGGCAACAAAATTAACCGATGCTCTTAATCAGTTTGGCGCACCAGCATCGGATGCTGCCAAGTATGTGGATGCATTGGCCGCCGCGGCTAAATATGGATCTGCAGAAGTACCTGAATTAACTGATGCGATAATAAAGTTTGGCAGTATTGCTAAATCGGCCAACGTTGATATTTATGAAAGTTCTGCTGCTGTTGAGTTGTTGGGCGAGCATGCTTTGAAAGGTGCTGATGCAGGAACAGCTTTAAGAAACGTACTAATTAGGCTTAGTGCAGTTGAAGTATTGCCAAAAGAGGCATTAGCATCGTTGAAAGCGGCCGGGGTTAATACCGATATACTTAAAGATAAAAGCCTTTCACTTGAAAAGAGGCTTGCAGAACTTTCCAAAATAAAAGATAACGACAACGCGATTACCAGGGTATTTAACGCAGAAAACTTAAACGCAGGCCAGATAATACTTCAGAATTTACCGAGATATGCACAGTTAGCTGCACAAATAAAAGAACAGGGTGTAGCAGCGCAGCAGGCCGCCGTTAATACCAGTACGCTCGCTAACAGATGGGAACAATTCAAAAACATCCTTGCCTCCCGTGTATTAAACGGATCGAATGATTTCCTCAAATCTTTGGTTGAGAGAATTACCACACTTGTAGAGCCTACGAAAACAGCCACTGAACAATTTAAAGAATTAAGTTCGTCAGTAAATAACCTGGAGAAAAACGTAATTCCTCTTGCTAACAGGTACGACGAATTGAAAGGTAAAACCAACCTGAGTAATGCAGAACAGGCGGAGATGAAATCTATTGTAGGTCAAATTGCTTCTATCATGCCAGGGGCTGTATCTGCGCAGGATCAATATGGCGCTGCTATAGCAATAAATACGGGAAGGGTTCGTGAATTTGTGCAGGCCGAAAAAGCCAGGTTAACGGTAGTTAACTCAAAAGCAATTGATGAGTATTCGAAAAAGGTTAATGCGGCTCAAGCTGCCATTGATGCGCTTGCTGCAAGACAAAAAGAGCGGCTAAGTTCAGGAACTTTTACCGTTGCTGAAACCACCACTGGTTTTGAAAAAGGATCGGCACGAACTGATTATAGAAAAGCCAACCAGGCTGAAATAGCTGACTTTGATGCAAAGTATCAGAAGCTAAAGACCTTGAAACAGGGATCGGAGGAGGAGTTGAAAAGGTTGAGCGGGGATGCCTTGCAGGCACAGTTGGACGCCCAGGCCGATGCAGCTAAAAAAGCTGATGCAGAAAGGAAGAAGTTACAAGATGGAGTAAAAGATGATGACAATAAGAAAAATACCGAAACCACAACCAAATTAAAAAACCAGCTTAACGAGCGCACCCGCCTCGTTAAAGAATACAACGATTTTGTAAAAGGGCTGAACGAGAACATCAACGACCTTCTTACGCCGGATGCTTCGCGCAAGATGATTGAAATTTTTAAGGAAGCACAGAAGGAAACAGAAAAGCTTAACGACCTTAAAGCCAAAGGCGCGATCAATGAAACGCAACGGCAGGAGACATTGCTGGTAATAAATAAAAAAAGGCAGGAGGCTATACACGCTTTATTGGTTGAGGAGGAAAAATCATATAAAACCACCATTGTAAATAATTCTACAATAGATCCTTCAGGCTTGCCAAAAGCATTGCAGAATACCGTACAAAATCAGAAGGTAGAAATTAAAGTGCCGGTAGAGTTTCTGCCGCAAATATTGCCTGAAGACGAAAAGGTGGTAGCTGAAGCCCTGCAAAAAACTTTAAAGAAATTACAGGACGAAAACAAAGCAGGCTTTCAACTAAAAACACTTACCGCCAAGAACCCCGGCGATAAGCGAAAGGCAGAATTGGCAAGTTTGGAAAACGATTATGCCGATACTTTTAAAAACATCGAAACACAGAGGGCGCAGATTGTTGCAGGTACACGCAAACAAGTAGATAATGTTTTATTGGTACAGGAACAGGAATACCTGCAAAAGAGAAAAGATATAAATAAAGCTGCATTAGATGAAATACTGGCAGGTATCTCTACGGCATTAGACTTTGCTGCCCAGGTTGTAAATGTATTGGGTAAGTTTAACGATGCAAAAGAAAAACGGGAGAATGCAGCATTACAACGTGAATTAAAAAACAATGATGCCCGAAAGGAAGGTATTAGAAAATTGGAGGCAGGTAAGGTTATCAGTGCACAGGAAGCACGCCGACAGATACGTGACATTGAGATTCAGGATGATGCAAGAAGACAAGCATTAGAAAAAAAGCAGTTTGAAAGAAGAAAGCGTTTTCAAATTGCTGAAGCACTTATAAGTGGTGCCCAGGCAGTTGTACGGACAATTGCAATATATGGTCCACCCATTCCTACAAGTCCAAAAGGTATTGAGTCTATTATAGGGTTAGCTTTAGATGCTGCATTAACAGCAGCCTCGATTATAGCCATTGCCAGCCAGAAATTTGCAACCGGCGGTAAAGTAACCCCCGAAGAATTGAGGAACGGGCGCATAAATGTTACTGCCAACATACCAACGCAACCCAATGGCGATAATGTTTTTGCCACCGTAAAAACCGGCGAAGTAATACTTAACGAAGATCAGCAGCGTAAGCTGGGCGGCCATAAAGTTTTTAAAGCCATTGGCGTACCCGGCTTTGCCGGTGGCGGCGCTGTACAACCATTTTGGAAAACCCGCCCTTACCAACGGCTTGATGTGCCGGCAATAACCCGAAGCATGCAAATAGTAAAATTTGCCGAGGGTGGAAGGGTAGGATCTGCTGCAAATATATCTTCACCTGCTACCGATGGTGCAGTATTGGAATTGCTGAAACAATCCCAGGAAATACTGCATCAATCACAAAAAGTGAATTTTGCATTATTACAATCAACAAGTGATTTAAATAATCATCTTGCTGAAGGAATAAGGGCTGATGTTTTGCTGGGAGACATACACAGGCAGCAAAAGCAGTTAGATAGAATAAGAGCTGATGCGGGCTTGAGGTAAGTTTAAACTGCCTTTATTACTTCAATTGGATTCACTTCGGGTACCATGATATGTTTGTCTTCATAATCCTTTACTATTTCCAAAAGCAGCGCTAATTCGTCTGCTTCGGGTGTACCTTCTCCGGCGTGTAAAATTTCCATGGTTCGCTTAACAGCTTTTTTATATTCCGCTTTTTTATATTCCGCCTTTGTTTTTATTACTTTCCAATTCATAATCATTTTGCTTTTCATATCTCAAAATTAATACCTTTTTTATCTTCTCACTTTAGGGCTGCTTGCCACTAAGAACAATATTTTAGCGTATTTTTACGAAGTGTCCAATAGCGCAAATCCACTCTTTCTATGATAAACAATAGGTTTAGTTTTGTCAAACAGTTTCCCATAAAAGTCAACTATGTCAGAAGAAAATGTTGCTCAAATTCTTTCGTACTTGCAGGATTTAAAAAATGACCTGCAGGACTTAAAGAAAGACGTGGGTAAAATGGATAAGCAGCTTAAAATAATAGATATAAGACTTTCGCTGATAGAACAGAGACTAAGCAATATAGAACCCTGGCTTTCGGTTGAAAATAACCATCTTAAATACGATACGGCAAAACATCCGATTGCTTAACCGATATTGTTTCAGCACCTTTAAATGTTTGCGCCCCCGGTTTCTAAAAAAACCGGGGGCTTTTTTTATGCGTCGCAACTACCCCCGACAACATGAATTCATAATTCATAATTCCTAATTCTGAATTATAATTGCTTCATTGTCCTTTCCCCACCCGCCGCTAAATGCCACTTTTGATATGTGGCCGAAACAATCACCTTTAAAGAAGCCCTGAACCTGTTGGACTCCGGAGCCATGTTTACCGATATGGCATTTGTAACCGACGACGAAAAACGCGGCACCGGCGGCGAATGGATAGAGATTAAAAAAGGGTTTAAACACGACTTTGTTTCTAAAAAAGAAAGAGCCATGCTTGCAAAAGCGCAACCGCAACAGGCAGTTAAAAAAAACCCCCATCACTACGAAAACAGCACCCGCAACATTGCCCTGCCTAATGGCGAAATACGCAAAGTAAGCATCAGGCTGATAAGAAGATTTAACGGCAAAATAGTAACCTGACAAAATGATAGATAGTTTTGGCGATATAGCATTAGGCAGCAAGGCAGGCAGCATCATTATAGCTGGTGATTCGCAGGATTATGAAACAAACAGAACCCCATCGCCGGAAGCGCTTTCGGTTACCACACCCGAGCCATGGAGCAACTGGGGCGCTAATAACCTAATGCCGCAGGAGATTGCCAACGACATTGAAAACTGCGGTGTACTGGCCGCGGCATTAGATGCCAAAGCACGTATTGGAACAGGCAAGGGCATGCAACCCTTTATGCTAAAAAACATCAGCAGCGATGGTAAAGAAGAATTAGAGTGGGTAAGCGACAGAGAGATACACGACTGGCTGGAGCTAAATGAAAGCTTTGAATTTGCTTACGACAGCAGCTTCGATAAACATGCCTATGGGTGGAACTGCGGCAGCTATATTCTTAACCTTGGCCGAAATAAAATTACCAAAGCAAAAAGGCATGATGTTTACGAAGCAAGGCTCGAGAAAAAGCAGCCTTCAGGCATCATCAACAGCCTGTACTTAAGCCCCGACTGGGCAGGCGCCTCAACCATATATGAAACTAAAAAGCAAAAAAGAATTGACCTGCTAACCGAGGGCAACGAGCTTGCAGATTTAGAAAACCGTATTGCCAACAACAGCAGTAAAATAGAGTTTGCTTTTGTTAACCGCACCGTTCGCAATGGCAGGCATTATTACCCGATACCGCTTTACCGCAGCAATAAAGCCTGGATAAAGATTGCCCGCAGTGTGCCCGCACTAAAGATAGCGATGTATAAAAACCAGATCACTTTAAAGTACCTGGTAATTATTCACCCGAAATTTTGGGAAGACAAGGTTGGACAGGTTGCATGGAACAAATACCTCGCCGACGAGAAAAAGAAGTTTCAGGAGGAGTATTACGATAAGATAGATGTTTGGCTTAGCGGCGAAGAAAAAAGTTACAAAAGCCTGTTTACCGGTGGCTTTATGGATATAGCAACGGGAAAATTTACCCCTTACGTAGAGGTGAAGGAAATTAGTGATACGATGAAGGACGGCAAACACTTGCCCGACAGCGGCGCAGCCAACAGCGAAATTTTGTTTGCCCTGATGATAAACCCGGCGCTGATGGGCGCAGGCAACCCCGGCGGCAACGCATACGGCGATACCAGCGGCGGCAGTAATGTACGCGAAAGCTTTTTGGTACAACTGATGATCATGGAAGCCGAACGAAGATTAAACGCGTCGGTATTTAACGTGGTGAAGAATTTTAACGGATGGAGCAAAAGAATTGAAGGTGCTGATGGCATAAACGGAAGATTGGTTTTCAGGTACCCGAGCGGCTTGCTTACTACCTTAGATACGGGTAAGAGTACTAAGCCGGAGAACCTTTAGAGAATGATGAATTAAGAATTAAGAATTATGAATTATGAGTAATAATAAAATCTTTGTGCTTCTGACTTTAATAATAGTTGGTGTGGCGGTTTTGCTTCATGTAATTTATGTAGAATTATTCTTGCTTTGGGTATGGCTGATGATAAAGGTTGGAGAGCAACCATAATTCATAATTCAGCATTATAAATTAAAACAAAGTGTCTCTTATAATAACATGAAAACTAAAACCAATGAAACAGGATCCAAAATTAGTGGCAGCAAAAGAAGATAATGAACGTGAGGTTAAGCATATATGCTCACGCTTTAAGATACCTATTGCTGCGGTGAGAAAAGTTATGATGGATACCGGCAAAGACGGAAGGCCTTGCAGAAGCAGAAAAATAATTTACGCTGCACTGCGGAAAGAGGGATATGTGATTAATGTAAAAAAGAAAACCGCCTAATTCAGAATTATGAATTCAGAATTGACAATTCATAATTTATAATTCATAATTATAAATTAAAACAAAGTGCTTATTAAAGAAAACGATATAACAACGCTTCGCAGGTATGTTAAGATGAGCTTTACGGCTACGGCGGTTAAGAGCATGCCCGATATTGATGCGGCAGAGCGCAAGTTTTTAATCCCGATACTTACACAACCGGTTTTTAATGCATTGCAAGCGGAGGTTGATGCAAACGATGCCACCTGGAGCACGTTATTAAACCTGTGCCGGGCAGCTATTGCCCCATTAGCCTTATGGCTCGATCTGCCTTTTATGCAGGCAAGTATTGAAGATGGCGGCATTAAAACTACCCATAGCGATAATAAAGAAGCAGCCCACCAATGGGAGTACAGGCAGATTGAAACTGCCCTGGTTAATAAAGGAATGGCAGCGCTTGAAGACCTGATCGATCATTTGCTTGTAAACGGCAGTAATTATGAATGGCAGGACAGGGCGGATGATAACTCCATTTTTAGAACCGGTAAAGACTTTAGCAGGTACGTTTACCTGCACCAGCCCAACCTAACGTTTCAACAACTGAAACCATTGGTTAAAGAAGTGGAAGACCACTTTATACGGCCCGCGATAGGTGATGCGTTTTATAATTCGCTGGCATTGCTTAGCACCCCCGGCGAGGGAGAAATAAAAGCGATACAACTGATAAAAAAAGCTGTTGCCAATTATACGGTTGTACGGGCCGTAGAACGGTTGCCTGTAAAGATCACTCCTTATGGTTTAATGGCATCGCTGCAAAACAATACAGAGGGTAAAGCTGATGCGCCTGCTAAAGATAACCAGCTTAGCCTGCTAATGACGAGCAGCCAGCGCGAAGCTGATGCGTATTTGTTTCAATTAATGGAATACCTGAATAAAACTGCTTCAGCATTAGTGTTCAATACATTTTTTACAAGTGCTTATTACATTATCCGACTTAATAAAATTGACGGCAATTATTTACGAAAAGGCGTATGCGCACTTTAAAAATGCTTAAAGGTTTTTACATAGCAGGAATTAATGTAATGCCCGCCGACCTGGACGGTATTAAGGTTGTAGGCATATTGCTTGTATTGGGTATGCTGTTTATAATTGCATGGATTACAGGGTTGATAAGGATTGTACAGAAAGTTATACTTGCTCCCGGTGATGCTGCGGTAAACATTGAAGCAAAAATACATTCGGTAGAGAATGCGCTTAATGCAATGATTACAATAGATGAGGATAGTAAAGTTATCGCATGGAATAAGAGGGCTGAAATTATGTTTGGTTGGAAAGAGACTGATGTATTAAAAAGAGACTTAGCGGAATTAATTATTCCTATTGAATATCGTGAAATGCACAAGGCAGGGATAAAAAGATATATCGAAACCGGTGAGAGTAAAATTATAAATTCTCCGGCTGGCACTGAACTAAAGGCTTTAAAAAAAGATAAAACACTATTAGATATAAGGCTTTATTTATGCGCATGGAAAAACGAGGCAGGGTTTCAATTCTTTGGGGCAAACATTGTGGACATAACAAAAGAGAAAGCTGTGGATGCTGTTTTATTTAAGGAAATAGAGTTATACAGGCAGGGTGAGGTAGCTGGTAAATGTGGAGTGGCTATTTTTTATATTCTTGAAGATATTACAGTTCCTTCACCGGGATTTTGCGAGTTGTTTGATATGGACTATAAAACTACCTATAATGCTGCTGATTTTATAAGCAGAATACATCACGAAGATCGGATTTTAGCTACGACTGCTATTGCTAATGTTATTGACACTAATGAAGGTTTCGATTTGCATTATAGGGTAGTTAAAAAAGATTTAAGCCTTATTTATGTAGAAAGCAAAGCCTATGCTTACGAAAGAGATGAACAAGGGAAAGTTCTTTCATTAATAAGTTATTTAAGAAATATAGAAAAACATGAGCGATAGCAACGAAAAAATAATGGGTGGTATTATAGCAGGCATAACAGCAGTTGCAGGCTGGTTCTTCGGGAAGAAGAAAAGAAAAGTAGAGCTTACAGATAAGGAGTTTGACCTTGACGAAAAGAGGTTTGACAGACTAAAAGAAGATATTGTTGAGCTTATAAAAAAAGGCGAAGTATGGGAAAGCAAGTATAATGCTTTGCTAATTGAAGCAGCACAGCTAAAGGGAGATTTAGCAGAAGCACGAAGGCAGATAATAAAACTTAAATATAAAAATTAAAAAGTATGAAAAAAATACATTTCAGTTTCTCAAACTTTTTTGCATTTGTAATTTTTGGTTCCGTGTTTGCATTCTTTTGGAATAAAAACGACCCAACCATTAATGAAACCTATAAGAACATCCTGCTTATAATAGCCGGGTTTATTTTTGGCTCAAGTAAAAGCTCACAAAGTAAAGACGATACTATACAATCTATGCAGGAGGATAAAACAAAAGCAAATGTAATCGGTGATAGTGTTGATACACAAAATATTACAGTTTCTTCTGATACTCCTTTGAATAAGGAAGACAAATAAAAATGCTATACAAGAACCAGTTTAGTTTAACCGGAACGGATATTCAGAACGCGATTATAGCGGCTGCGATAGATCGTATTAAATTTCCGTTTGAGCGGATAAAGTTCCCTAACGGTATGTGTCAAATAGGTTGGAGAGACCTGAACCCACCACATAAATATAGAAATATAGAAATGGGCGGTGAACCTCTTATAGGTTCGTTTGACGGGCGCAAGTACACGCTGGGCGTGTTCTATCCTTCAAATGGAAACATATTTGCAGATAACGCTTTGGTAGCTCATCCTGAACTTGCACAAAGCACAGTAAGCGCAGAAATGGCGCACTCTGTTGACGAGTTTCTGCCGCTTACAGACGAACAAAGGGAGAAACTTATTAAACTAACATCTTATGGGGAAACAACGGAAGTTCATACATGGTGGGAGAAACAAGACTACGAAGCGGAGTATTTCACGCTTGTTGGAGAGGCGTTCATGCAGATGTTTACGGTTGCGTACAGCGATATACCGTTCGGTAACGCTGCATCCTTTCATCATACATTAAAACAAGAACAAGTGAACGAGTTTCTTTCGATTATGGGAATACAGCGAACGGATTATGTAGCACCAAACAAGTTCATGGGTTACGGTAAAAGCCTTGTTTACCACACGCTGAAACACTACCCACTCAATAATGGACGCGAAATATTCGGAACGATGTTCAAGGATTATAGGCCTTGTAAAATCTGTAAGCCTAAGTGATTTACAGATCAGATTGCTTCGTCGTTCCTCCTCGCAATGACGACCGCAACATAAATTCATAATTCATAATTCTAAATTCTTAATTAATAATTGCCTCATTGTCCTTTCCCCGGCGGACACTTAGTGTCATTTTTGATTAAATGATCAGCGAAGCCCAATATTTTGACAGTGCCAGGATGCACAACCTTGAGATCAGTGTAATTAAAGCCGTAGCTGCAGTAGAGAGCGGCGGCAAAGCTTTTTTAAACACCGGCGAGCCTGTAATATTGTTTGAACCGCATGTGTTTTGGCGGCAACTTGTTGCCCGCAATATAAACCCTAAACTATATGCCGCTAACTACGCTGATATTTTATACCGCGTTTGGAAACGGGATGCCTACGGCCCAAGCACCAAACAGCACGAAAGATTAAACCGGGCAGGCACCATTAACCGCGAAGCTGCGTTATGCGCTGCAAGCTGGGGGCGCTTTCAAATTATGGGTTATCACTATAAAACATGCGGCTGCCATACCATACAGGATTTTATAAATGCGATGTATAAAAGCGAAGATGAACACCTGCGTTTGTTTATGAATTTTATTAACGCAACGGGGCTGATAAATGCGCTTCGGCAAAAAGACTGGGCAGCTTTTGCAAAAGGATATAACGGCGCCGCTTATAAACAAAACCGCTACGACCAACGGCTGCAGAACGCTTATTTGTCGCTGCGAAAAATAACCATTCAACCTAACAAATAAATGGTTAAACATGGCAACCAAATGAAAGACTTAATTAAGCTGTTTACAGGCGTGTTTATTACCGCCAACCTTATGGTTGCCCTTTGTATGTTTTTAGCCATCTGCAATACAGTAGCCGATCACGATAAGGGAAAGGCAAATGAGCCGGTGACAGACAGTAATGAGGTGGGCGCTTATCCGGCATCCGGTTACAGTAAAATAGACACTGCAGCAGATAAAAAGCTAAGGGATCTATACCTTTTTGAACTTAAAAAAAAGGTGTCGCAGTGATTGTTTTTAATGAAAAATACGGACCTGCAGCACAGAGCTATAACGAGCTTACTGGCAGGCAGCTTATAAAAATTGCTGCCCTGATAGGCAGTAATGGAGATGAAGTGGTGGCAAGGTTAAAGGCATTGCAGGTGCTGCTTAATAAAAGTGTATTTTTTTTTGCTTGATACCGGCCGATGCAAAAGAGCAGATGCTGCCCTTTATTGAGTGGGTATTTGAGCAGAATACACTTACGAAACAGCACCTGGTAAGCTACCGTAAAATGTATGGCCCTGCTGATGATTTTGATAACCTTACCATGGGCGAATGGAATGCCTGCGAAATATTTTATAACGGGATGGTGCAACACAAGGATACTGAAAGTGATATGGTTAATGAAGGTGATGAAGATGCTTTAAACAAGCTGGTTGCAGTTTTATACAGGTTGCCAAAACCTAAGTACGACAAAGTTTTGAATAGCGATGGAGATATAAGAATGCCCTTTAATGAAAATGAAATTGATTTTTATAAAAAAAAGATTGCCCGCTGGCCTGCTGCTGTAAAAATGGCCATAGTGCTGTGGTACGATGGCTGCCGCGAGCATTTAAAAGAGCAGTATGATCTTTTTGACAACGCGGATAGCGGTGATGGAGAACCGGGAATGTTTGAGCTGATAAGAGGAATGTGCGGTAAACGTTACGGAAACTTTAAAGAGGTTGAAAAAATGAACGTGCATATAGTAATGCGCGAACTTGAAATGATGAAGAAGGAAGCGGAGGAGATGCCCCGGGCTTAAGTTAGGAGATAGGAGTTTTGAATTATGAATTATGAATTATGAATTATGAATTATGATACCCCACAATGAAAATGATGGTAGTAGATAATAAATATGATTTTGGAGATATGGTTTATTTGAAGACAGATCCAGATCAATTAAAGCGGATTATTACAGGCATCCACGTTTTTCCGGGCAACGCAATTTCTTACACGGTAACACAGGCAGGCACTGAATCACAACATTACGAGTTTGAAATATCAGCAGAAAAACAAATTATAGAATGACTTTGAAGATTGAATGAAAGAAGTTATAAACATACCGTTTCCGTTAAAAAAGTTTGTTACATGGACGGCGATAATAATTGTGTTTGCAGTTGCAGTATGGATTGCAATTAAATGGAATAAACAACTGGTACCGCCAGCGGCATATAAAGCTTTAATGGATAGCACCAACCAACGGATAATGCAGCAGGATATGGTAATAAAAAGCGTGTGGGAACGGGTAAAAGAAGTGGAGGCAGACATTGGCCGGTTAAACAAAAACGGAACCGCTATTAAGCAGAATATTCAAAGCAACACAAGCCGTCGAAGTGATATAAAAACAGCCCATGAAAAAATTAATAATACTGTTGACGCTTATACTGATGACGACATTGAGCGGTATTTGCAGCAGCACTACGGACACAAGTAAAAGCGAATATAAAAAAAGCTATATCCGCGCTTTAATTGCAGATGTAGAGATGGGTAAGATCTATAAATATGAAATGCTTAGGTATGACAGCTTAACAACACTGTATCAAAGTTATGCTGCAAACCGGGATAGCATTATTGATGCAATGACAACAACGGATTTAGGAAAGGACACCATTATCAATTCTTTAGTAATTGTAACCAAAGATTTAAAAAAACAACAGGAATATACTTTGGCATGGGTAAAAGGGATTAACACCGAGTTACGAAGGCAGAAAGTAAAAACGTTTTTCAACAGGGTTCTTAATGTGTTGGTTATAGGCACAGGCATTTATTTGTTTGTAAAAAAATAATTCATCATTCAACTACCCTTCCACAAGCTTAATCAGTAAATAATTCATCATAAAAACCATGGGCTTTTATAAACAAAGAGAACAATACTTACAGGGCATAGCCCAGGATCATCCCTTAGTGTTGCATAATCAGCCGGTTAGTGCAGTTGATGCACGGCCGAGGCAAAGCTTCTTTAGAATTAATGACGAGGAAGAGTTGAATGCAGCCTCTGTAAACTGGGTACATTTTCCGTGCGTGGTAATGATAGGCTTAAGCGGCGGCCTTATTAATAAAAGCGGAAGCATAAGGCAGTTGAATATTAATACCGTGCTGGTTTTAGAAAAGATGCTTCTTGATGAAAACAACCCTATTGATGCCACAGCAATTACCGAAGCATACGACAGAACTTTTGAAGTGATGAATGATTTTATTGGGCGGGTTAATGATGATTATGAAGCTGGCGACGTTTGCGTTTTTAGTGATCTTGACCTGGGCAGGTTTAAATGGGAGCAGGCAGGCCCATTGGGCGATCAGCTTTATGGATGGATATTAACTTTTAGCGATGAAACAGGGAAGTGAGTGGGTGAATTATCGTCATTGCGAGCGAAGCGAAGCAATCTGCTGCTTACACTATTAGCCTGACTTTGATAATATCAGATTGCTTCGTCGTTCCTCCTCGCAATGACGATGCCTTGTTGGTTTACACTTCCCATTGTCCTTTACATCAACCTGAATGTCCGCCACATTTGTAATTCATCTCCTTAAATGGCAACACAAATAACAGAAAGGCCGCATACTTTTAATTTTTCTGAAAATGAAATAAGGTATGTGTTTAATGTAAATGATCCGGCGGCGGCGGGCTGCGCTGTTCAGGTGGAATTAGTTTACTTTAAAGAGGGTATTGCAGCAGCACAGAAAATAATAAGCTTTGCCCTTACGCCCGATGCGGACGGAACCGTTTATTGCCATGTTCAAAATTATTTAAAGTCGTTTTTAAAACCGCAACTGCCCGATGTTGTTGCAGATTATGCATCAGCAATTACCACACAGGTAAAAAGGTTTTATATTAAGTACCGCCAGGTTACCAATGCCAGCGCTAATACCGAATGGATAGACGATAGCGCCAATACCAAAACAGTGCTGTTAGGTGGCGTGGAAAGAATGAAATTTAAACGCAATAACTTTTTTGTCAGTTACCTATTCGATACAAAGGCATGGCTAACCTGGCAGCCCAAAGGAAGCTTTGTTTATATTAACCAGCCACATTACTTAACGCTGCTTATAGCAGACGAAACGGTTAAAGAATTTACCGTAAGGGTACGAACTGTTTTTACCGATGGCACTATAGATAACACTTCGGAAGCCACCTTTAAAACCAGTGTTGATACCCCGCTTTGGCGCATTGATGCAAGCGTAAAAAAGTGGGAGCTCGACACCTTCAACACAAGCAAAAACATTTACTATTATGAAATAAATGCCATAAGCGGCAATATTATTTTAGCGCTTCCACATAGGTTTTACATACAATATAACCCGGTGTATGCTTATTGGGATTTTAATTATTTCAACAGCCTTGGCGGGATGGATTTTGTAAGGGTGGCAGGCGAAACTTTAATTAGCGCCGATGTAAACAGCGAAGACGTTGAGCACATTATTTACCGCGATGCATTAAACACTGACAAGCCGCAGGAGCAATACACCGCCACCAACTTTGTAAAGAAAGACGTGTATAAAGGCGATGCCGGTTTTATGCAAACCACCAGGCAACAGGAAGCATTGCTGGAGCTGCTGCTTAGCCGCGGAATTTATGAACTTACAGATGGCAGGTGGATTAAAATAATGAACCTGAAGAAGAGCGCCGACCTGCGCAATACAACCGATAAAAAATGGAGCTTCGCTATTGAGTGGAGCTATGGTTATGATGATAGTGTGTTTACCCCAAAAGCAATTTTATTAGGCAACGGGCAGGCTGATGCAATACCGGTAACGGTATGTGCACCGGTAGAACTTCCAGCCAACATTGTTATGCCAGATGGAGAAGTGGGTACACCATACAATTTTTACATTAACGTGGCTGGTGATGCGCCTTATGTATTGGCTGAACTAATTAAACCATCGTGGATGAGCGTTCAGCTTGTGGCAAATGTCCTCAACTTTACAGGCAAACCGGATGTAACAGGAACCAATCTTGACGTTTCATTTACTTTAAGCAATTGCAGTGGCGCCAACGCTTTGCCATTTACCGATTACATAAATATAACCCAGGCCGTACAGCCAAATATGCCGGAAATTATTGCAGGCAGTAATACTTTTTCGGGCGGCATAAGAACACAAGTGTTTACTGTTGGGCCAAATGTAAACCCGGGCAACAGGTTTGTTTTAACAGTTTATAACCATAGCGTAATTGTTACAGCGGTTGCAGGGGATACGCCCAATATAATTGCGGCTAAACTTGCCCAGGCGATTAACAATACTACCGCAGTACAATGGAACGATGCAAAATTTGCTCCGGCAAGTGGTACGCCGGGCTTTAAGCCAACAGCTACAAGCAGCGGTAATGCAATTACCGCTTCATTAAACGAGGGTAGCCTGTTTAGATCGGGAGCATATGTGAGTTGAATTATGAATTATGAATGATGAATTATGAATGATGATACCCTACTATGAAAATTTGCAGTTACCATAGCAATTTATATTTTGACAGCTTTTGCCAGCACGTAGCTGAGATGAAGGCTAAAGGCTTTGATGTTATCCTGTTTTGCATTACCGAAACGGATATGCGTTTTAATATGGAGATTTTTACAGAGTTTAAAACATATGCTGAAGGCGAAGGGCTGGAGTGCTGGGCTACTTTTTGGGGGTTGTTTGCAGGTGAAGCCGTATGCACTGCAAATGAAATTGGGGAAAAGAAAATTTATTTGTCGCGCTGGCTTGAGAAGGTAATAAACATTGGCTTTAATCATATTTTTATTGATGAACCAAAGCAGGCATCGTTAAACGAGATCATACATATATTACCTGGCTTTAATAACAATCAACAAGCTGAGGGAGGCAAAGAAGTTAACTTTCACTTATGCCTTAGCGATGAAACTTTTAACGAACTGCCGGATGATAAAATAAAGCGATTGCCTTTTAAATCGGTTGGGGTAAGTTGCTACCATTGGGTGAAGGACTGGATTAAGATATGCGACCGTACAGAAGCCATAACAAAGCGGCTGCATTTGCTGAGGCCTGCTGATAATTTTATTTTTCTGCAGGGCTTTGATATACCGGCGGGATGGGAAGATATACCGATGATGGTAAAAGAAATTGCTGAAGTTTACGGCATTGTAAATTTTGGCTTTTGGAGCTTTAGAAGCACCGCCGCTACAGGAAGCAAGCGGCCGGTTAACCATGAAAAGGTTTGGGAGAAGGTGAGATTTGGGCGGCCCTATAGCATCTCCCTGCAAGGTCAAATGGATGTTTTATAGACTTAAAAACAAATAAATAAAATGGCAAAATTTAAAAAGAAGCCTGTAGTTATTGATGCTATCACATTTCAGGAGTTCGTAGAGTACGGAAAACAAAACAGTGGAAACATTGTCCACGGTATGCCATGGAGTTTTGAGTACAGGGGACATCCGGTAACACACGAGAATGATAAATGTTATCAAATACCAACACTTGAAGGCATCTACAATTTCACGCCGGCCGATATGCTAATTATAGGCGTCAAAGGAGAAATTTACCCATGTAAAATTGATATTTTCGAGATGACTTACGAGCCTGTATAAGCGTGGTTTGTGCGAATTGTGATCTCGAAACATCCCGTTATTCCGGCAGGGGGATTGCTTCGTCGTACCTCCTCGCAATGACGTAACAGATCATTTATCATTCAACATTCATAATTCATAATTCATAATTCGTAATGATCGGGATAAAAGTAAACGGACTATTTTTAGAACTGAAGCCCGGAACGGCGGCAGAAATAGAACGCAAAAGCCCTTTTTTTGCTATTGACGAAGTTGCCGCAGAATATACTACCCCCCTTAGCTTTAGGTACACAGAAAATAATGCGATAGCGTTAGGTTTTATTTACCAGTATTATACAAAGAGACTCAAAAAGAAGGTAGCCGTAGAAATTTACGATGGCACCAGCTTTAAATATAAAGCTACCCTGGTTGTTGAAACCGGTAAGATGAATATGAACAGGCTTGAAGATTCGGAACTTAGCGGCTACCTGTTGTTTGGAATCAGCGATTTTTTTCAGGCGGTGAAGGGCAAGAAACTTTCGGAACTTCAGCTGGGTGGACTTAGAACTTTTACCTGGACGACAAAACTGCCTTTTGACGGGAGCAACGGCTTTTGGCAACACATTCACCGCACATGGATTGATGATACGATACCTTATGTGTTTGTGCCTATACGGAACGAACATTATGCCGGCGAAAACGGCGATGTGGACTGGATGAATAAGCTGGACATTACTTCGACAACGGCAAATAAGATTTGGTACGACTTTAATAACCCGCTGGTGCCGCAGATACGTTTGCCTTACCTGCTGCAGAAGATATTTGAGGAAGCAGGCTTTGAAGTGGATTTTACAGGGCTGAACGATGCAGACTGGCGCAGGCTGCTACTGGTTAACCTTACCGGTGTTAACTGGCTTACGACAACGCAAACCGCTGCCGGTATTGGCCCCGCGCCGTCAGCAACGATTACGATAGATCTTAAAAAACATTTGCCGCAGGACAAGACGGTAAGCGACTTTCTTGTTCAGTTGTTTGGGCGCTATTGCTGGGCGCCGCTGTTTGATGTAGTGCAGCGGAAAGTGAGGTTAGTGGCCGGTAAAGAACTCTTTAAAGGAGGCAGGCGAAAGGATTGGACGATGTACGCCGAGCCTGTGTTTGACAGCAGCTTTAACCAGGATAAGAAGATATTCGCGTTTACGAACGAGATTGACGGTAATGATCAACTGCCTTCGGCGCCCGACTTTACAGGGGCGCGGTTCAGTGCTTCGGTTATTAATTTTCAGCAGTTGCCAATTAACCCGGGGCCGGAACTGAAGGGAAGGATCGCCTACGTTTATCTTGAAAACCAATGGTACCAGGTGCAGCTTGACGAGACAACGAATAAGTACGCATGGAAACTTTTTGCCGATAATATTTATAACGAGGAGCCGAAGAATGCCACCGATACCATCAGCACTACGATTAGCACTTTGCCTTATTATTTTACGCGGTACCGCAAACCAAACGCTACGGCGAATGAATATTTGTATGGGTTCTTCCCGATGCTGAACCAGGAGGCCACTACGCCGATAGGTTACCGCACCCTGCTTTACCACGGTATGACGAATGAAACCCGTGATAACGGCGGGGCATGGCTGCTTAAATATCCCCTGGCAAGCAGCACAAGAAATAACACCACCGGTTTAACGCCGCTTACGTGGAGCAATGTTTACCGGCATAAGTACTTTGCAGGTTCGGTGTTCGAGGTTGATTATGGCATTATCAGCTATTGGTGGAAGGATTTTTTGAACATACTTAAGCATGGAGAAGAATGCGTTTTTAAAGTGTGGCTTGAGCTAAACGAGCTGACCAGTTTTGCATGGGATGAGGAGATACTTATTGAGAATATTCCTTACCTGGTTACACAGATAACCGAGCCTATGCCGTATAGGGGATTTGTACAAGCCACACTTAAGCGGTTGTTACCCGAGGAACCGGAAGTGGTTGCTGTTGATGCGGATAACAATGTGGTAAGTGGTGTTTTTGCGCGGCTGTCGGTTTTTAATACCAGGAATAAAGTGAACGGTTCGTTAACGCACCGGATATGCGATGTGAAGGTGAATTTGTACGGTGATGCTGCGGGAACTATAGCTTTTAAGCCGCCATCGGTACTGTATGTGCTGGTGAGGCAGGCTAACCTCCACAACGATAACAGTGTAACTACCACAGAGGATTATCTCGGTGTTGACAGCAATGAGAGAGTGATACTTTCGGGGGTGGATTATGATGTTTACGCCTCGGGCGTATTGATTAAGAAGATGACCTACACGTTGCAGCCGAGCGCGGCGAGGGATTATGTGGTGATGTAGTCAGTTATGAATTATGAATTATGAATTCAGAATTAGTAATTATCAATTATCAATGAGAATGAATACGCAATTAATGTTTAGCAGTATTTCTAATGAGTGGGAAACTCCAAGGGATTTGGTAGATAGGTTGAATGACGAATTTTATTTTACATTAGATCCTTGCTGCACCACTGAAAACAAAACATGTCAAAATTTTTTCACTATACAAGACGATGGATTAAACAAAGATTGGACTGGACATAATGTTTATGTAAATCCGCCTTACGGTAGGGAAATTGGCAAGTGGGTTAAAAAATGTTACGAAGAAAGCAGGAATGGAACATTATGTGTAATGTGTATTCCTGCAAGAACGGATACAAGATGGTTTCACGACTATATACAAGGCAAAGCGGAAATACGATTTTTGAAAGGAAGATTAAAGTTTATAAATCGACTTCTACCGTCCTATAATGAGAATGGGAATTTTAAAGTATCGCCTGCTCCATTCCCTTCGATGATTGTGATCTTTAAGCCTTACATATAAAAAGAGTAAAATCATCTCTTGATGTTCCCAATTCATAATTCATAATTCATAATTCTGAATTATTCTTTGTGGATTGATTGTCCTTCTTAAGCAGTTGGCTTAATTATACTTTTACAACTTCACGTTTTTCATAACATGGAAATTGGTACCGGGCGGGGTTTTTACCCTGCCTTTTTTCATTGTCCTTTCCGCCGTTGTATTGTCCGCCCAATTTTGTTACTTCAAACCAACATCAATTACCATGGGCAAGAAATCGAAGTTTAAGGCTATAAGGCGACAAGCCGATGAATTACCGGTATTAAGCAGGGCGCAGCCATTAACCCAAAGACTTAGCGGCGCTGAAGTGCTTGCTACAATGGGTATACCCTAAATAGATAATGTACCTGTTTTACCAGATATGAATTATAAAATAAAGGGAGTGGCCACTGTGCCTGTAAATCATAAGAGGTATATGAAGAAGATGTATAACCGGTTTGGACAGCAGGGGGTTGATAAGTATATAACTGCAGTAAAAAAGCGCAGCAACGAATTAGCGCTAAAAGCATAATAAATATGAAATACGAAAAAAAACTATGGGATTACAATGCAGAAGTTAACCGCGTAATTGATGGCGACTCGGTAGAGTTGATTATTGATGAAGGCTTCAGGCACTCGTGGCGGGTAAGCTGCAGGATGAAACATATTAATGCGGACGAACTTAGAAGCACCGATCCGCTTACCAGAGCAATGGCACAAAAGGCACGGGATTATTTAATTAAGCGGCTGCCTAAAGGCACGAGTGTTTATATTATCAGCCGCAACCTGGATAAATACGGCCGGCCCGAAATTGATTTGTTTTTGAACGATACAAATATTAACCAGGAAATGCTGGACAAGGGTTTGGCGGTTCCGTTTATGTAAAGAATTCAGAATTAAGAATTAAGAATTATGAATTCATAATTTATAATTCTTAATTGATTGATCATTCATAATTCATAATTAACTTAAGTGCAAATAATTCATAACTGGCTTAATGGCAAACAAAATTTTATAGTAGGCACTTCGCTATACAAAGCTTTTGGTAAGGATGAAAAACTGAAGCATCTGTTTGCCCAAGGCGAAAGCGGTATTGCAAAAAAGTTGCTTGCCGAAGAATTAAAAAAGTTAATTGAACCCGGTAAGCCGGTTATTACCATTGCGCCCAAACCTGTTGTTAGAGAAACAGATGTAATGCCGGAGGGTAATACACCTGTATTGGAAGCTTTAAAAAACGAATGGCAGCACCCCTACCAGCGCATGAATTTACTGCGCCACCAGCTTGATAAATACGGCAACAAAAACACCAAAGATGCTATTGCTTACCGCAAACCCATTGCCCGCGAAATAAAAGAGCTCGAGCAGCAATGCATGGCTATATGGGCTAAACGGGATTATTATGAGAAGGAGGGTAAGCTGCCGTTTGTGGCTGAAACAAAAATGGTTATCCCCACAGATCCTATAGAATTAGCAGAGCTGATAAGCAACCTTAAAAAGAACATAAGGCGCAACCGCAAGCTGATGGCAGACAACGCTGATAAGCCCCAGTATGCCCAGTTTTATGTTGAATATAAAAACCAGTATAAGCAGCTAACGGGGAGGGATTATGCGGAGAAGAATTGATTTTAAAAGATACGATAAGCCGGTTATAGAAAGTGTTGGCGGTGGTGTGATAACCGGTGATTTGATGGAAGCCATGTGTAAAACGATGGAACTGAAAGAAGTTATTGATTATGTAAAAAAGAAGTTTACAGTATTTTGGGTGAGCAATGGTAACTGGAGCATGCATCAATTGTTGATGGCGCTGCTTGATATTGCAGGCCCTGCAGTTGTTTATATAAGCACTTATGCACTTAGCGAAACCCCTGCACGCTACCTGGTGCAATTGAAAGAAGCCGGTATTATTACAGAACTGTATTGCGTTATAGATAACCGGGTTGATACAAGAACGGCGGCAACACTGCAGGTAATAAAGGCAATAGCAAAACAATTTTCGTTGATTGATACACATGCAAAAGTAACGGTGATTACCAATGATGATTGGAAGATAACCGTAATTGGCAGCGCTAATTATACAGAGAATAAAAGATATGAAGCAGATGTTATAAGTTGTGCGGATAATGCCGCAGAACTGCAATTGAAATGGATAAAAAAAGCTTTGGCAGATGGAGTTAAGTAACGATCAGTTGCAGGAGGTGGAGCGGCTTTCGGCAGCAGCTTACACACCACGGGAAGTTGCATTTATATTAGGCATAAAACCCGCTGAATTTATAGCACAGGTTAAAGATGAAGACAGCGAGGCAGCCATTGCATACTTTAAAGGATTATACAGCAGTGAGCTTAACGTAAGAGAAAGTATTTTATTGCTTGCCAGAAATGGAAGCAGCCCGGCACAAACAATGGCAAATAAATTATTTGATGAAAACAGAAGACAGCTTATTAAAGGTGGGTTTTCAAGCCCCGACGAGTAATAACGGCGACAGCAACCGCGAAGTAATTCTTCGTTACCTGGAAGCCGGCGGCGTAGGATTTGAACTTACTAAAAAGCAACAGGAATTATTGGACCGGTGGACGTGGTGCGATGAAAAGATGCGTGAGAACGTAGGCAGGCTAAAGCGGGAAGAAATTGCCAAACTAATGATGCAGCGTTTTAACATTGCCCGCTGTACCGCTTTTCAGGACATTGTAAATACCGAATATGTTTTTAGCACTTCTACGCCGCTGAGTAAGAAATACCGGATGCAACTTAGAATAGAATTTCTTGAAAAAGAAATAAGACTGGCTTCGCTGGATAATGATCGTACTGCCGTGGCAATGCTGGAAAAGGTTCTTCAAAAATATTACCTGGAATATCCAGATGTTGTACCTACTCAAAGCCCTACTACATGGATATTTAATGTAGATGCAAGAACCATTAATGAAAATCCGGTCTCGATAGAAGAAGCCGAAGCTTACATTGATAAAGCTGAAAACGAATTTGAGGAACTGGAAATATTTAACGAGGAGGAGGAGCAGGACAATGAGCAGTAAAACACTTGCCTTTAACCGTAGCCAGGCAATTATACACCTGGTTAATGCGAATGTTACCCATAACCTTTGGCCGCGTGGTAACGGTAAAACAGAAGGCGGCGCCGGCCCGCGAATACAGCACTTAAGCAATGTAATGCCCCGAAGCCAGATCATCTTTTACAGCGATAAGTACGAGCGGATAGAAGGTGCACTGATACCTAACGTAATGGGCTTTTTAAAAAATGAGATGGCATTAGTGGAAGATGAGGATTATGTTGTATTTAAAAAGCCGCCCGATAATTGGGTGAAGCCTTATAATGTGCCGCGTAAGTTTGACAGGGTTGTTAGTTTTAAAACAGGTATGGCACTTTGTTGTGCAGCATCTTCGGTAGATGGTTCGGCAAATGGTTTTAACGGGCAGGCAGCTATAATTGATGAAACAAAATTTGTTTCGGAGCACCGGATAAAAAGCCAGCTTTATAAAGCTTTGAGAGGACAGTTTAAACGCTTCGGCCACTTAGCTGAATATAGAAGTGTATGGAGTTTCAGCGATAAATTTGAAGGCGATGTTAGCTGGATTTTGAAGATCAGGAATAAGCAGAATAACGAACTTGTCGCCAGTGTGCTTACGATGGCTCTTGAAGTGAACAGGTTAAAAATTGAAAATACAAAACCTGATATAAATGAAACTGCCTGGTATAAGAACAAGAAGCGAATAACTGAATTGGAAATAAAGCTTACCAATACCCGCAAAAGGTTGGTTTTTGTTTGTGATGCCCGGCCTTTTGAGAACATTGAAATATTAGGTAAAAAGTTTTACAGCGATGCCAAGCGTGACTGCAAAACGAGGTATGAGTATGACATAGCTATTTTAAATAAAGACCCCGACCAGGTTGAGCATACCTTTTATCCTGCACGAAATGCTAATAAGCATAATCATAAACTTATAAACGATACAAATGAGCATCAGCCGTTATGTGTTGCAATGGATTATCAATGGCGTATTACTCCAATGGTTGTAGGCCAGTGGGGTTTGCTGCCCGCAAGAACGGAGGAAACGTTTAATATTGTTAATGGCATACATACATTGCATCCCGATGGTGGTATAGAGAAAACGGTAAAAGCATTTTGCGAATATTATAAAACAAGAATGGATAGAACGGTTTACTATTTGTACGATCATACTGCAGTAGGTAAACGTCCTGATGGGGCATGCTTTAAGGATATTGCTACTAATACGTGGATTAGCGAAGGTTGGACTGTTATTGAATGCTATATGGGCCCCGCACCAGAGCATCACCTGAAACATGAAGATATAAAGATGATGATGCAGGAAGATAGAATCATGTTTAACGAACTTAAAACTTCTGATAACTTATTAGAAAGCATGAAGAATGCTGCTGCTAAAACTGTTAATGGTAAAACCAGAAAAGATAAAGGTGGGGAAAAGAACTTAAGCAAAGACCCTGTTACTCAAACTGATTACAGCGATGCGTTTGACATGTTAGTATGGGGTGTTGTTAAAATGAGATTAGTTGAACCATACCAATCCAATTATGTGAGTGATATAATATATAGATAAAGGGGCGTTGCGTTCCGCCCGGGCTTTGCGCTCCTATCTCTTCGAGGATATACACTTCAATCCCTAACGCACAAATACCGGCTCACACTTCATTCTCTCATTACGTCCATGCTACCGCTTAGGACTTCCATTCATCATTTCGGTTCGCCCCTATTTGTATTGCAAATACATTCAGTCCTGTACCCAGAAATGGGCAACAGGCCAGCCCTTATGTATGCACATAAGGGGGATGCGGACAAACCCTAATAGGGTTTATAAATACAAATGTGTCCGCCAGACAAGTGTGTCCGCCAGAAATAAATAAACTATGAGCGATAATACCTGAAGAAAGCTTTTCATATACCTAAATTTTAGCAGGAGGAGGACAACTATCGGACAGGTCATGCCTGGTGCGTAGCAAGCCATTCAGACAATTTTTTGAGGAAATTGCTCTGAAAGCGTTGGTATTGCTGCATTTGCGAGAAAAAAAACCATACTAAAATTTTAAGCTAAAAAAAATTGTTGTAATGTGGATAAAAACGATGAAAAAAAGTAAAAATAGAGGGCTATAAACTTGCATAATCAAATGATTATCAGTAAAATAGAGTATTTTTTAATAAAAACACCGGCAACCACCGGAATAGAAACTGGTCAAAAGTATGAGTAACAAAAACGGCACAGCCAAAAATCAATCACAGGCAGTTGTTGAAAACAAAGAAGAAACAACAACAAACGTTCTGTCATACCTTTGGCATGCCCGCATCTTGTTTTATTGTTTAATTCTGTAAAAGCCCTGTCCGGGTTATAACCGGATGGGGTTGAGGTAATTCCGGCTCACGGGCTATGGAATTCATTTCAGTAAAATGAGATGTGGGCGCCTCAACCTCTTTTTTTATGCCCGATACCAACCAGCCCGAAAAGTTGCCTGCTCCCCCCAACGCCGCAATGCTCGCCTTAGAATTTATAGTTTCAAAATATGCTCCCGCAACCATCCTGGATGCAGATACCTTCTTCACCACTCCCGAAATAAGCCAGGCCATTGCCCAACACACCGGTACCACCTTAAGCGCTGCCGAAATTTACGAGATGATGATCAACATGCAATACACCTACGAAGCACTTAACGGGCTTGAATTGAACTGGTTGCTGAAAAAGGAATAGCTATTATCCGTTGCCAATTAAAATGCCTTATTTTTGACCGGATGAGAAGAAATACTTCCATAACTCTAACCCAAGCGTTGCTATCGCTACTAATGCTGCAATTATCGCTATTATCCTTGTGCTTTTTCTTTCAAAAGGCTGCTGTTTCAGCTCATTTACTTCTAATCTCAGTTTCTTTAATTCAAGCTCCCAACGTTCTAATTCTTCTTCTTTATTTATTTCAATCTTTTTCTGATAACGAATAATCATTACCAATTTAAAATCATGTCTCCACAAAAATTTAAAATCGAAGTGTCAGACTGGACTAAGATAAATGTTGACAATGCTAAGTTTATTTTAGAAGAAGCAAAAACATATGTCAAATATTTGTCCGACACAAGTGACAAAATAACTAACCGGGCATTTGCCATTCTCGCTATACTTATTCCTTTAACCTCTGCTTTAATCGTTTTTTCTGTCAATGAAAGATTTAAACCTGTTATTGGCGAAAAAGTCATTTTCTATTTAATGTTTTTCGTCATAATAGGGTTGATTGCTGTTATGTTTGGGTTAAGCACAATAGTTTTCCCGCGAATGTTTATGCCTTTAGGTCGAGAGCCAAAACAAATTTGTACAGCGGAATTTTTATCTGTCAATTTTGATATTGATTTAGCCAAACTTTCAATGATATTGAATGAAATTGAAAACTGTCAATCTAAAGTTGATTATAACAAATCTCAAAATAGCCGCAGAACTAAACAACTTAAAATTGCAATGCTCTCCCTCGGATTAATCTTTGTTATTGCTACAAGTATAATTATTTGCTACCTGTTTTAATAATAATAGGATGCTCCGTTATAGAAGGTTCCGGTTGCGTTGTCGGCGTTGTTGGTCGTTCTATTGGTTTTGGGTCGTCCATTTTAAAATTTTTATTGTGCCTAAATCATTTTATTGAGCAGGTGGTTGTTGTGGTCAGAACGTAACTGTTTCCTGTGGTTTGGCTTGTATTCTCCTTCTCGTATGTTTTTATATCATCCCCGGTTTTATCGCAAATCGTTGTTTTCGTTGAGGTAGTAATAGTATTAAGCGCCGGATATTGTTGATTTACTCTTTTGGTAACGCACTCCCAACAATATTTAGTCTCTTCCTTTTTGCAAGAAGAAACTCCAAATGTGACTGTACAAAAAAGCAATGTTGTTAGTAATAATAATCGTTTCATAAGCATAGTTTAAATGAATGTAAAAATTAATTGTAGATATCTTCTCGCTTAAATACCGGAACGTATCATGGCAACTTCTATAATCTTCTTTGCGGTATCTTCTGAAATTGTTGCAGCAGTTGCCAGGTACTCTAATAGTTTTTCCTCCTCCTCGGTAACAACACCATCCGCAAAAACTAACTCGGCACAAAAGCAGAATAACTGAGGCTTGAATTTTTGGTTAATCATCTTCATGCTGGCTTCCATCATGCTTTTTGCTCCATACTTTTCTATACTTAACTCCGCTTTTATAAACAAATCTGTTACCTCCATGTCTGCATAGAGGCCTGTTTGCACGAGGATAGCACTAAGTCTTGATATTTCTTCGTCTCCAAAATCCCCATCCGCCTTCGCAAGCGGATATAAAATCGAAATGTAAGCCTCCTGTATGGTTTGCGGTTTAAATTCAATTACTGTTGGCGTACTTTTTAAAATGCTTGAAAATAGTCCCATATTGTTATTTTTAATTGTTGCTGTTTTATTTTTTCACGGCATCCATCGCAATATTATTTGCCCGCTTTATTAATATTCTTTAAAAGCATCGTCAGCTCTTTTGTAAGTGCCTGTAAGGCATTGTTACTTTTCTCTAGTCTACTGTTGGTCTGCTCCAATAATTTGATGTATTTATCCCTGTCGTTAGCAGTAGCGTAAGGTGGTTTTTCGTCCTCCTTAAGATTTTGCTCCTGTAAAGACGAGTCGAATTCTATATACCCAATATCAAAAGCCGAAGAAAATGCATCCCAAAGGTTGTCTGAAACATGCAGGTCTCCATCTAAACATTTTCTAATAAATTCTCTGTCAAAGCCTGTTCTTCGCGCAATATCCTCTGTAGCCGCTCCAATCCGCTTAATCTCACTTATAAAGGTTTCATCCCTCTTTTTCAACTCATCTTCCTCAAGCGCAGAGTTTTCAACTGATTCTTCCTTGGTTAAATCTTCCAACTCTGCTTTAAAGGCTAACATCAATTGTTTTATTACTGCTTGGTGACCTTCTTTCTTGGATATCGCCTGGGTTAACGAATCCTCCTCATACCCTGCCTCGACGGATAGCTGTTTCTGAGTCTTCCCAGTTATGTCTTTTAGCCTTTCTACTAATCGTTTAAGATCATCCTTAGAATTCATCTAATAGAATAGTTAATACGTTGAATGTTCACTAAAGTTTATAAAATCAACCTATTTAATTTGAAAGGTTGGAATTTTCAACCTAAGTTTGTTTTACAATTCCAATCACACAAACAAAACTCTAACAATCATGGACGACAATTATCAGCTTCATCTTAAAGAGCTTACCAACAGCCTGGACCCTCAAGTTAAAAACGACGCCATAAATTTCTGCCGCCTTGTGGTTGCCGCCGATCTGCTCGGTAATCTTCGGGGGTGCATTTCTCGTCCGCTGAATGGTGCAGACGATGTTGCGGAAGAAATCCATAAGTGCGCATCCTTCATTGCCAACCAGCTATTCAATAACCTTCAAAACATTTCCTTTCCATCTAACGCAGACGTTAACCATCCTTCCGCTTCAACAGCATCGAATGGTGAACCGTTATCTGAGGCTTCTCTAAAGGATTTGATAAAGCTATTACAGACACAAATTCACTCTCCTGTTCACTTAACACTCCATCCTTCACAAAACCAACAACTACAACTTTAGTATTAAAAGAAACCGGAAGATTATTTCCATTTCTTACTAGTTCCACCTGGTCTCCAATTCGGTAGTCAAGCTTTTCCATAAAATAACAATAAATGTTAAACAAATATAGTAAAACAATTACAGTAAACGATTTAAAGGCCGCCCTAAAAGCTCGCTTCAATGCAGTTGGCAATAAGTTAACCAACCACGACCGTATGCAGATAGCTATAAACCTGAAAATTGACCTGGTAACGGTAAAAAGATATATGGATGGCAAGGCAGAAGACATGCGCAGGTTAGAGCTTGCAGAACAAATTGCGGAAGAAGCCGAAAAAATTGCCATGGCAAAAAAAGAAGACGTTCCCATGCAGTAAACATCCAATATCCCCTGTTAAAGCCACCGGAATAAAATCAAAACAAAATCACAACAAAACCACCAGACGATGAGCACCCTTTTAAAAGTAATGTGCGTTCGAGGCTACAAAAAACAGATTACGTTACCAACGCAAAACTGGTTTAAGCAAACAGAAAACGCCGCAGTAATAACCTACTTCATCTCAAACAAAATGAGGTTCATCACCTTCAACTCCCGCGAGGATTTTGCCGAATTCCTGCTCGAAAACGGCTACATCGCATCTTACGAAGGCAGCGGCAAAAACGTAAAGATGTATGAGAAGAAAATATTTGCCGTAGCAGTAAAAGGCGTACCGGTAAATTGGGAGAGTACAACATTACTGGAGTGGGATAACATAAAACTATATCCAACCGATATAATACACTTCGCCTCGGTGCGCGAATACGAAATACAAGGAACCTTACTCGGGCTTATTGCACCACGCACCAAAGCCAAGATCCGCAGCATCAACACCGAAATTTCAAACGCAGCATAACTCATAACCTGCCAACATGGAAAGTTCTATTCAGCTTTTTAAATACGACCACCAGCAAATCGAGTTCGATCTGATGGGTGATGAAATTTTGGTTAATGCTACCGAAATGGCAACAATATTTAAAAAGAAAATCAACGACTTTTTAAGGCTGAAAGAGACTAAAACATTCATAAAAGAACTTGAAAAAAGGCAGGTTCAAGACGGGAATTCCCGTCTTGAACGCAACTCTCAAGAGGACAATAATCCCCTTGAAAGCAAAAAGCTAAAACTGGTTTCAGTAGTTCACGGCGGCAGAAATAACGGTACATGGATGCATAGAAAGCTTGCTTTAAAGTTCGCCGCCTGGTTACATCCGGCCTTCGAAGTGTGGGTGTATAGTGTTATTGATAATTTACTCTACAGTGCCTATAAAGAAATGCAGTTAAGCATAAAAGAAAGTGCTGAGCGACGAAGTCGGATGGATGAGATTAGGCAGCAGTTACGGGTACAGGACACTTTTAGAGAGCTCGAACGCCTGGACCTTGAAGAACGCCAGGCAAGCTACCGCAGAGGAAAAGAAATAAAAAAACAACTCGACCTGTTTAAAGCATAATTCATAACTATATGCAGCAACTATTCCTCCTTCACAACTACAACGGCAAGCTTTTCAACGATCATTTTGCCATTGTTCAGCATCATGATAGCGACCTGTTTTTTGTTGGTAACGAGTTTGAGTTGTTGCTTAAATCAACACCAATAGGCATAGTTACCGTTGAGGCGGTAATAACGCTCAGTTTTAAGCAGATAACCCATGTGCTGGCCTACCTGGAGTGTGGCAGGCCGAAGCACTACCTCGAAGAAATACTTCGCCGTCAAAAAACAGAAATAACAACGCCTAAAACAAAGATTGACCATGCCGTGGTTAGTTATGCACAGCGATACTACGAGGCACACACATCACTACTAACCGAGTGGTGGACGGAGCATTTGGAAACATCATATACCGAACGTTAAAAGTAGTGCTGATGTATGGGTATTTGAAAAACTACAGCCCCAATTAAAAAAGAACTAAGGAAAGTGAAGAAAAACGGAGAATTCAAGAAGCGTAATATAGAGCAAAAGAACCCGCTTAATAAAGTACAAAATAAAAATTTCAGTTTATGAACTTAATCAGTAGCCATGCTTTCAACCCTAAGCCTAAACCCCGAAAAACAGATGCCGCAGCAGATGCTGAGCTGGCTAACGCTAATGGCAAAAAGTTGTTGGAGGGTGCGCCGGGTGCGTACAATAAGGATGCTATGAAGCGAGTGATTGATTATAGAAATCATCCTGCGCAAGGCGGTAAGTTAAACGACTGGTGGAACTGGTGGAAAAGGAATGTAGAGAGTAAAGAACTGTCAGAATTTTTAAAACCTTTTGAAAATAACACCCCCCAAACAAAGATTGATCATGTCGTAATTACGAGGCACACAAATCACTACTAAACGAGTGGTGGACGGAGTATTTTGAAAGATCAGTGGTTCGAATCCACTCCCCGCCACTAAAAAACTAAAAACGTTGCCATGACAGTAACCCTTCACAACACAACAAAACTTGTAGAATGCGATGGCGTGCTAACGCGCATCTGGGAAGGTGAGACAGATAGCGGCATTAAAGTTCACGCCTTCATCACCCGCGTCGCCATTGCCAAAGGCGACGATGCAGCCGCCGCACAGTTTAGAAAAGAGCTTAAGGAAACAAGGCGGCCATCCGAAGCAATACAGCCAATACCATTAAGATTGATCCTTTAAATACCGCTCATGGAGAAATATATAACCAGCAAAACCCGTGTTTACAACTGCGGCAACTGCCATAAAGTGCTCGATGCAGTTACCGGCAAGGCAATACCAAAACAGGGAGATATTTCCGTATGCATCAACTGCGGAGAAATTACAGAGTTCGATAACGACCTCACCATGAAGCCTGTAATCACCCCACGGATGCAAACCCTACAATCCGATCATCCTAACATATATAAAAGCATAATGCTGCTTTCAAACAACCTTAAACGCGGCTTCGCACGCAAGCAGGTTTTAAACAATTAAGAGTGGCTATATGAAAACATGTAAGAAGTGTAACCAGGAGAAAGACGAAAGTTGCTTTTATAAGCGAGTTGGAAACATCGATGGACTGCGGCATAAATGTAAAGATTGCTTAAGCAAGGAAGACAAGCAACGGTATGAAAATAACAGGGAAAAAAAGCTTATAAAAAGCAGGTTATGGCGAAAAAATAATCCAGGAAAATGCGCTATAAATAAAAAACGGTATTTGAATAAAAAGCCGAAAAAAGTAATGGAATACAGGAAGAAATGGCGAAAAAATAATGCAGAAAAATTATCAAATCAAAACAAGATATATCGTAAAGCAAATCGCGAAAAAAATCTGGCTGCAAAAAGGAAATCTGGAAGTAAATCTAGAGAAACGTTGAGTGATTTTTATATAAAAACAGCTTTAGCCGCACAATTGGGACTTAAAAATGTAAAAGTTAGCTTATTACCCTTATTCCCTACAGAGCTGATAGAATTGAAACGAACAACATTATTAATTAAAAGAGAAATAAAAAATGGAAGCACCCAAACCAACCTTTGAAGTTATTGATTACGAAAGCCTAAATAAGTTTTTGCTTGGCACCTTGT
>JAABUN010001260.1_pt1 | contig 57959 bp, 57 predicted proteins | sample 5559311 | NCBI WGS metagenome assembly JAABUN01 (sample SAMN10711877, study PRJNA513370) | rock metagenome | isolation source: Antarctica rocks | place: Antarctica: Victoria Land, Siegfried Peak sud
AAAGCGCGCGCTGCCGCTGACGGTACGACCCGCCTTGGTCTGTCGTTTGTCACTGCCGCAGTGCGGGCACCGGGGAAGAGCGTCCATGCCCTAATCATACCCGCTCAACTTTAGGTACTCCCCGGCAGCAGGCGCACCTCGCCCCACCCCGCCATCGGCCGGTCGGACCGCAAAAGGAGCACGATGCTGGTTACAGCGCAACCGAAGACCACAAACAGGCTGGCGGCGAAGCGGGCTGTAGGTCTTAGTTTTGACACTTCCAAAAAGTTTCCTTGCGGCGCGGCGGCGGGGTGCGTCAGCCGCCGAGCGTTTGGGCGGGGGGCATCGTCAGCAGTTCCACAGTCAGGCCGGCCTTTGCGAGTTCGTCCCCGAACGCTCCGGGCGTGCCGGTGAGCAACGGGAACGTGCCGAAGTGCATCGGCACGATGGCCTGAACGCTGGTGGAAAGAAAAACGTTACTCACGCCGCTCGCTATCAATGGGACGCGAGGCGAGGTAGCGAAGGAAATAATGATCCCGCGCTTGGCCGCGCTCGTAAAGATACAGAGTCCCGTTTTGCGTCACATAAACGAACCGGCCGTCCGCATCCGTTGCGACAGACCCTGATGGGTTACTGGTTTGCTTATCCTGCGCTTGGACGGGAGCAACGAGTGCGCTGCGCATCAGCAGTCCCGTGAGCAGAAGGACAACAAGGATTAGGAGAACCTTCGTCATTCGATCCGGCATAACTATCTCACCAGTAAACTTTTGGTGACGCGCACGCGCTCTTCGTAGGCGGCGTCGCGCATAGCGGGAACAGCCCCGGCCGTCGAAAGGGACTCGTTCAGCGTGATCCAGGATTTGCAGCCGTAGTAATCCGGTTCGAGCGGGACGGTCACGGGCGCGGCCAGGTCGTAGGCGCGCAAAAACAAGCAGTACAGCGGCTTGTGCGGTTCGTTCGCCGCCCGAAAACGCAGGAACGAATCTGAATAAATGTGCTGATTGTGGATGCGAAAAAGCGCGTCAACGTTCGTCACGACAAAGGCGTCGGTGATGCGCGCGAACGCTTCGAGACAAACGGTTTCGCCCTTGGGCCTTCGGGCATCTTCCTGCGTTCGGTAGGCGGCGTAACAGGGCTGAAGGGCGTCGGGCTGCTCGTCGGCGTGGATGTAGGTGGGAAACAACAAAACGTTTCGCGCCTCGACCGCGAACTCGCCGCCCGATTCGCGGATGCCGCCTTTTCGCAGCAGAAAAATCTGCCGCCCCTCGCGCAGCGCGCGCACGGCGACCGCCCACTCCTTGAGAGCCGTGGAAAGCGTCGGGGGCGGCGCGTTCTCGTTTTGCGTGTCCTGCATTTCGTTCGCGTTCATTATGCGGTTTGCCGCCTCGAAGCGTCAACCACAGGCCCGCGCCGCCGCGCCGCCGCGCAGCGCAGGAAAACCCGCCGCCCTTCGTCAACAAGGCCCCATGCACCCAACCAGCACGCTTCGCGTCCTCCTCGTCGTTCACGGCGGGGCCGGAGTCATCGTCCGCGACCAGCATACGCCCGCCCACGATGCCGCCTGCCGGGCGGGCCTGACGAATGCCCTGCGGGCGGGCCACGCCGTTCTGCGCAACAGCGGAACGGCCGTAGATGCGGTTGAGGCGGCCATCGTGGTTCTGGAAGATACGCCGCAATTCAACGCGGGCCGCGGATCGGTTTTCACCCACGACGGCGTGAACGAGATGGACGCTTCGCTCATGGACGGCAAAAGCCGCGCGGCCGGCGCAATCGCGGGCGTGACAATCGTGAAAAACCCGATCCGGGCGGCCCGCGCGGTAATGGAACGCTCGCCGCACGTTTTCCTTTCGGGCCGGGGGGCGGAACAGTTCGCCCGCGAGCGCGACCTGGAACTCGTGGACCCCGCCTACTTCCGCACCGAAGCCAAATGGGACGCTCTTCAGGGCGAGCTGGCCCGCGAGGCGCAAGGCAGTGCAAACACCGGCCCGCCCCAACTCGGCACGGTCGGCGCGGTCGCGCTCGACCAAACCGGGAACCTCGCGGCCGGCACCTCGACCGGCGGCATGACGAACAAACGCTGGAACCGCATCGGCGACGCGCCCATCATCGGGGCCGGAACCTGGGCCGACAACGCCGCCTGCGCCGTGTCCGCGACCGGGCACGGCGAGTTTATCCTGCGCCATGCAGTCGCCCACGACATCCACGCCCGCATGGCCTATAAAGGCGAAGCGGTCGGGGAAGCCGCGCGCGACGTCATCCAAAACCTGGAAACGGCCGGCGGCGCGGTCGGCGTGATCGCCCTCGACGCGCACGGCAACGCCGCTTTGCCCTTCAACACGCCCGGCATGTATCGCGGCACGATTACCGAAGACGGCAACATAACCGTCGCTATCTACGGCGACGAGTAGAGTCGGCAGCGCGACTTTACGCGCCCTCCTCAGGGTCAACGCGCTCGACCGGAAAGAAGCGGCCGTTCAAGTGATCGAAATCCGCGTCCGTGGTCAGCAGCGTGGCCCCGGTGACGTGCGCGGCGGCGGCGATCCACAAATGGTTCTTGCCCATGCGAACGCCGACTTTGCGGCTGTCGGAGTCCACGCGGGCGTAGGCGCTCAAAACGTCGGGCGTGCCGATGCCGACCCGAACGAAGTAGCCGAAAAGGAACTCGGCTTGTATTTTGCGCCCCCCGCTCCATGTCCATTGCTCGGCGAGCGAGCGCAACTCACCGTCGCTCACCACGCAGACGTAGGGGCGCACCTCTGTCATCAAGAGGTCGTAGCGGGAAGGAATCAGGACAGGTCGTCAAGAGCCGCTTTGATCTGCTCGTGCGTTTCGTCACCCGGCCATGTGCCCGCAATTACGTCGAAAAGGGTTTTGCCTGGCGGGAGCGGGCGGGAGCGGGCGGGCGGTAGCCAGAAGGCGCGCGCGCTTCGCGGACCTGTTCCGGCGTTCGGGAAAGCATTTCCCGGATGCCCCGGCCAAGCGGCGTATAGTCGCCGCCAGCCTCGCGGACCGCTTTCTCAATCACTTCTGAGCCGGGCACGAAAACCGGCGCTTCAATCATTGCCCGGTGTTGCGCGGCCACGAAGGCGTCCTGCTCGGCGTCGGCGGCATCGCGTTCGGCCATGCTTTTCAGGTAGTCCGAAACGTTCTGCCCGTGTGAGGCGGCCTTTTCGCGCAGCCGGGCTTCTTCGTCCGGCGACAGTTCCAGCGTAATGGTCATGGCGGTGTACCTCCGGCCTCATTTTATCGGCGAAAACCGATTAGGGGCCGTCGGTACGGCCGAGGGCAGCGGGCGCGGACGAGCGGCCCGCGATGCCGGCAAGCGCGACGAGGGTGAGGACGTAGGGAAGCAGGGTGAGGAAGTCGGGCGGGATGATGCGCGCCAGACCGAGCGTTTGCAGGGTGATCTCGCCGGCCACGCCAAGCGAAAAGAACAACACCGCCCCGGCCGCGCCCAGCGGGTTCCAGCGGCCGAAGATCACGGCGGCGAGCGCGATGTAGCCCCGGCCCGCCGTCATGTTTTCCGTGAACGCGCCCAGGCCGGCGAGGGAAAGAACGACGCCGCCCAGACCGGCGAGCGCGCCCGCGGCCGTGACCGCGCCGTAGCGCACGCGCGCAACGTTCACGCCGGCCGCGCGGGCCGCTTCGGGGTTTTCGCCGCACGCAACCAGGCGCAGACCGAGGGGCGTTCGCGCGAGCACGAACCAGACGGCGATCACAAGCACGACGGCGACGATCATTAAAACGGGAAACGAAATCGGCGCGGGCGACGCGAGCGCGCGCCCGGTCGCCTCGGCCCGTCGCAGCGCGTAGGTGGTCAGGCCGAGCGCGCCGAGGTTCAGGCCGACGCCCGACAAAATGTGCGGCACGCGCAGTGCCTGCGTGAAAAAGGCGTGTAGCAGCCCGACGAGCGCGCCCGCAAGCACGCCGGCGACGACGCCCACGAACAGGCTGCCGGTCGCCTGAGCAACCGCAACGGCGACGTACGCGCCGGTCAGCATCATGCTTTCCAGGCCGATGTTGATCACGCCCGCGCGCTCGCTGACCACGCCGCCCAACGCGGCCAGCACGACCGGCGTGAAGTAGCGCAGCGCGGCCAGCGCGACCGCGACGAGCAGATTGTTGTTTGCCTCGTTCACGCCGCCCCGCCCGCCCGGCCCGAACGCTTGCGCCGCACCACCACGCGCGCGGCGACGGCAACGATGAGAATCGCCTGCACCACGTTCACGATCTGCTTGGGCGTGCCGACGTTGAAACTCATCGCCTCCGCGCCCGCGCCCAGAGCGCCGAACAGCAGTGCGGACGGCAGCACGCCCCATGCCGAACCGCCCGCTAAGAGGGCGACCGCCAGGCCGTCGAAGCCGTAGCCCGCCCCGTAAAAGTCGGCCGGGAAGCGGCGAAACGGCACCGCTCCCAGCACGAGCACGGCTCCAGCCAGCCCAGCCAGCGCGCCCGATAACAAAAACGCATTCACCTGCACCCGCGCGACGCGCACGCCGGCCGCCTGCGCCGCCCCTGGCCCCTGGCCGACCGCGCGCGTCTCGTAGCCCCAAACCGTGCGCCGCAACGCGACGGCAACCAGGACGACGGCTGCCACGGCGACGATCAGGCCGGCGTGAACGTCGTAGGCGGGCAACAGCCGGGGCAAAACCGCGCCGACTTCGGGCGTTTGCGGCACGGCCCCGGCCCTGTCGCGCAGCGGGCCGGTGGCAAGAAAGCGCGTCGTGTTGGCGGCCACGTAGTTGAGCAAAATCGCCGTGATGACCTCGTGCGCGCCGCGCGTGACCTTGAGCAAAACCGGCAAAAACGCCCAAACCGCGCCCGCCGCGAGGGCGGCAAGAACGCAGGCGACGAGCAGTAGGGGCGCGGGCAGCACGCTTTTCAGGCCAAAACCCGCCCACGCCGCCGCCAGGCCGCCGACCGCCATTTGCCCCTCGGCCCCAATGTTAAACAAACCGGCCGACAGCGCGACGACCACGGCAAGGCCGGTGAGCAAAATCGGCATCGTGCGCGCGAGCGTGTTCGCCCATGCCGCCTCACTGCCGGCCGCGCCCGAAGCGAGCGCGCCATAGGCCGTGAACGGGACCGTGACGCTTTTTTCGCTCACGGCCAGCACGATGCCGCCCAGGACCAGCGCGACCGCGAGCGCGACCAGCGGCCGACCAAAGCCAAGAATAAGCCGCGTCGCCCGTGTCATCAAAGCGCCGCCGCCGCCGCCGCCCCGGTCATCAGCGCGCCGATGCGCTCCTCGGTCGCCTCGTTCCGGTTCAAAGTGGCGACAACATGCCCGCGCAGCATCACGGCAACGCGGTCGGACAAGGCAAGAACTTCAACCAGATCAAGCGACTGCACCAGAACGGCCGCGCCCCGATCCCGCTCACGTCGCAGCGCATCATGCACGAACGCGGAGGCCGAAAAGTCCAGGCCGCGCGTCGGCTGCGACGCAAGCAGCACTTTGGGCGCGCGGGACAGTTCGCGGGCCAGCACCAGTTTTTGCTGATTTCCCCCCGACAGCGCGCGTGCAGACATGCCCGGTGTCGCGCCTCGCACGTCGAAAGCGTCCGCCCGCTCGCGCAAAAACGCGGCCAGCGCCCCCATCTTGCGCCAGCCGCCCGGCGCGCAAAACGCCCGTTCGCGGTGCCGCCCCAGCACGACGTTCTCCTCGACCGAAAAAGGCAGCACCAGCGCGCGGCCGTGCCGGTCTTCGGGAACGTAGCCCACGCCGGCCGCCCGGCGAGCGGCCACGTCAAGCGAAAGAAGGCTGCGTCCGTCCACGGAAATCTCACCCTTCTCAATAGCCCGCAGCCCGATAATCGCTTCGATCAGTTCGACCTGCCCGGACCCGTCCACGCCGGCCAGCCCGACGATCTCGCCCGCGCAAACGTCGAGCGAAACGCCGTCCACGGCAAGCGCGCCCTGCGTTCCGCGTACGCACAGATTTCGGAGGGACAAAGCGGGTTTTGTGCCCGCCGCCGCCCTCATTCCCTTTTCCGCAGGCGGGACGGGGGTGAGGGCCTCTGTCCCCGCGCTTCCTACCATTGCCCGCGCGAGCCGCTCCGCGTTTGTGTCCCGAATCGGTGAGGAAAAAACGCGGCGGCCACGGCGCAAAACCGTCACCTCGTCCGCGTGGGCCATGACTTCATCTAATTTATGCGTGATGAAAACGATGGTCGTGCCGGATTGTGACAGCCGGGCGGTCGCAGCCCACAACTCGCGCGCCTCGTTCGGGGCGAGCACGGCGGTCGGCTCGTCAAGGATCAGAACGCGGGCACGCCGGTACAGCGCCTTGAGGATTTCCACACGCTGCCGGGCGGCCACGGAAAGAGTTTCGACGCGCGCGGCCGGGTCAATAGGTAAACCGCTTTCGGCCGCGAGGCGGGCGACGCTTTCGTTAGCGGTTCGACGGTCCAGCAGAATGCCGTGTTGCGCCGGCTCCGCGCCCAGCACGACGTTTTCGGCCACGGTGAACGGCGCGACCAGTTCAAAGTGCTGGTGTACCATGCCGATGCCCAGCCCGATAGCGTCGCGCGGCGAAGAAAACTGCCGCGCCTGATCGCCGACCACGATCTGGCCCGCGTCGGGCGAGACAAGGCCGAACAGCACGCGCATCAGGGTGGACTTGCCCGCCCCGTTCTCGCCCACGACCGCGTGACGCGTGCCCGGCGACAGGAAAAGGTCCACCCCGTCGAGCGCGCGTACGCTCCCGAAGGCGACCGAAATTCCCTTCAAGGCGACGGCGGGAGCGGACACCGCCGCAGTCATCGCGCGGCGTGCCCTTCGAGCGGCGTGCGCTCGGCCGGCCCGAAGCCGACGTTGCCTTTCAGGTCAAGCACGAGCCGGTCTGCGTCCATGAAGCGGCAGGAAAAGATCGGGGCAAATGGGGTTTCGTAAAAGCACAAGCGCACGGCGAACGTGTCTTCGGCCGTCCACGCCCCGGCCGCCGCGACGGACCAATTTTCGCGCGGCGGTCGCGCGGGCCACACGCCGCGCTGAAGAAACGGCGTCGTTCCGCTTCGCCACGCGGCACCGCCGTATCCGCAATTCACTCTGTGCATCCCCCACCCATCGCGCACGGTCAGAACAGCCTCGTCTTTTTCAAAATCGCAGGTAATCGTTTCTATCTTCTGGTCGTTGTGGGCGAAGTGATAAGTTTTGCCGGACACCTGGGCCGCGACAGGTGAAGTGCGTTGTCCCTGCGGGGCGACCAGGCTCAGACCCGCCAAACGCTGGTTCAGCCGCTCGCGGGCCGCCGGGTCGTTGGGCAGCGGCTCCGACTTCATCGCGGGCAGCAGATGCTCCCAAACGAGGTTGAGCACACCCTGCATGTCGCTCGTGCCGGCCGTGACGGCAAGCACGGCGTCGTGCTCCGGGAAAACGATGCAATACTGCCCGAACGCCCCGTCGCCGCGATACGCATTGTGGCGCGAGCGCCAGAACTGGTAGCCGTAGCCTTGCGTCCAGTCGCTTTCCTTTGCCGGGTCGCCGTTGGAAACCTGGGCCGCGGTCGCTTTCTCAATCCACGCTTCGGGCAGGAGGCGTCGCCCGTTCCAAACGCCCTTTTGCAGGTACAACTGGCCGAACCGGGCGATGTCCTCGGTCGTGACGCTCAGGCCCCAGCCGCCCACGTCCATCCCGCGCGGGCAGGTTTCCCAGGTCGGGTTTGCGATGCCAAGCGGCTCGAACAGGCGCGGCCGAAGGTAGTCGAGAACGCGGCTGCCCGTCACCTTTTGCACGATGGCGGAGACCATATACGTCGCGCCGCTGTTGTACACGAAATGCGTTCCCGGTTTGTGTTCGATGGGCCGCGCCAGGAACGCTTTCACCCAGTTCCCATCCGGCGCGTCGCGCAAAAAGCCCGTCGTGTCTTCCGCGTGGCCCGTGGACATGGACAACAGATGCCGCACGCGCAGGGCGGCAAGATTATCGCTCACGTTTGCGGGAACGTCGTCGGGGAAAAACGACAGAACGGGGTCATCAAGGGAAAAACGGCCTTCCGCGATTGCCAGGCCGGCCGCCGTGGACGTAAAACTTTTGCTCAGCGAATACAGCATGTGCGGGTGCTGCGGCGCGTACGGCGACCACCAGCCCTCGGCCACGACTTGCCCGTGGCGCACCACCATCAGGCTGTGCAGATCGAGATTGTTTTTTTCTACCGCGTCCACGAAGGCAAGAATCGCCGTCGAGGAGATTCCCTGCGCCTCCGGCGTGCCGCTGCGGAGAAGCGCGTTGTTTTTCGTCAGCATGGTGTTTACAGGATTCTCCAACACGAACGCGCAAACCTACCGTCGAACGAATGTGTCAAGGGAGAAAAAAGCAATGGCGCGATTGGGAATTCAGTTGATCGTTTTCGGCAAACGGGCGGGCGAGGACCTGCCCGGCGTTTTGCGCGACGTGAAAGCCGCCGGCTACGACGGGGCCGAAATCGGCAACCCGGCCGCCCAGGAAAACAAAAGCGCGGCCGACGTGAAGGCCCTTTTCGACGACGCGGGCCTGGCCTGTTCGGGCTACCACACCGGCTTCAACGCCTTTTCCGACCACGACCTGCTCGCCCGCACCGCCGACCACATGAACGTGGTCGGCGCGCGCTACCTGATGTGCAGCGGCACGGCCGGCCGCGACCGCGACGGCTATTTGCGCTCGGCCGAAACCTTCAACGCGGCCGGCTCGCTGCTGCAAAAACGCGGCGTGAGCCTGTGCTACCACAACCACAACTGGGAGTTTTTCCCGCTCGACAACAACGAAAAGGGTCTTTTTCTCCTCGCTGACAACACTGACCCGGCGCTTGTCAAATTGTGCGTGGACGTTTACTGGGTCGCCTGCGCGGGCGAGGACCCGGCCGCATTCGTTCGGCGCTACGCCAACCGCGCCGTTTACTTTCATTACAAGGACGGCACGTTCGACGCAGCCGCCCAGCAGCCGCAAACGTTTACCGAACTCGGCAACGGCCAAGTTGATTTGAAGGCCGCGCACCTCGCCGTTCTCGCCCAGAACCCCGAATGGATCGTGACTGAGCAGGACAAAACCGAGCGCGAACCGGCCGAGTCCGCCCGCATCTCGGCCGACTACGCCCGGCGCGAACTCGGAATTTGACACCCCCCTGACCGCGCGATAAAATAAGCGGAGCGCGTCCAGCGGGCGCGCTTCCGTTTGTTAAAACACTTTTTCACGCGCCACTGAGGAGGCAAGGCTTATCAACAATCGCGACCCGCGCGGTTTCGACCGCAACCGGGATTTAGGCCCTCGGGTAAACGAGCGAATTCGCGTACGCGAAGTTCGCGTCGTGGATGACGCCGGAGAGCAGCTGGGCGTCATGACGCCGCGCGAAGCCTTAGACATCGCGCGCGGCCGTGGCCTCGACCTGATCGAAGTCGCGCCCGCCGCGCAGCCGCCCGTTTGCCGCATCATGGACTACGGCAAGTTCAAGTACGAACAGGGCAAAAAGGATCGTGAGGCGAGCAAAAAGCAGCGCCAGTCCGAGATGAAGGGCATGACCCTGCGCCCCGGAACCGACGAGCACGACCTCGACATCAAGACCAAGAACATCGTCAAGTTTTTGGGCGACGGCGACAAGGTCAAAGTGACGGTGCGGTTTCGTTCGCGCGAGATGGCCCACCCGGAGTTCGCGCAGCGCTCGCTTCAGCGCATCGTGGACGCGGTGGTCGCGGCCGGCGTGGGCGGCGTGGAGCGCGTTCCGCTGATGGAAGGGCGTCAGATGATCCTGATCCTCGCCCCGCAGCGCGACTCGGCCCCGGCCGCACCGGGAACGGCGCCCAAGAAGCCGGCCGCTCCTTCCGCGCCCCGACCGGCACCGTCCGCGCCCTCGCAGTCCGCGGCACCGGCGACGAGCAGCAGCAATGGCGCTCCCGAACCGGCCCCCGCGCCGGAAGCCGAGTCCGCGCCTCAACCGGATTCCACCCCGCAGCCCGCCGCTTCCGCCTCGTCGAGTAGCCAGGACGAACCAGCCCCGGTGCCTGTGCCCGAGCCTCAGGATGCCGCCCCGGTCGCGGTGACTGCCCCGGAGCCGGAAACCGCTTCGGCGGCCAGTTCTTGAGTGCGCGATTGCTGATACACTGAAAACCGCCCGCGTCCGTCAAACCCGACGCCCTTTTCTAAAGAGCGCCGGGTTTGCTTTTGTCTTCCCGAAAGTTTCCGTTTCTTGTGATCACCGCCGCCACTCACTTTTTCTTCACCCGCGTGTCCGTGGTGCCCGCCGACTTTTTCGCGTCTACGTTCGCCTTCGCGCCGCCGGCCGGGGCCAAAAAGGTCAAGGAACTGGACCTCGAAGTCTTTCCGCAGTAGTTTTTCCACTTTAACGAAAGGAGCAAATTTCCATGCCCAAGATGAAGACGCGCAAAAGCGCTGTCAAGCGACTGACGCAGACCGGCACCGGTAAACTTATGCACCGGCACACCGGCCGCACCAAACTCATGATTACGAAGGGCGCGAGCCGCCGCCGCCGTTTGGACCTCGAACAGGGTCTGTACAAAGGTCTGCGCAAAGCCGTCGGCCGCGAAGTCCCCTACGGCGTCACCAAGTAATCGCTGACCGTTTTTATCGGCTGTCGGCGATTCGCTGATCGGCCGTCGGGTCCCAACCGCGTGAAAACAGAAGGCAGTTCACGCGCCCGAATAAGGAGAAAAAATGCCACGAGTCAAGCGTGGGGTAATGACCCACAAGCGCCACAAAAAGGTAATCGGCCAGGCGGCTGGCTACTTCGGCGCGAAAAAGAACCTGTTCAAAACCGCGAACGAGGCGGTCGCCCGTTCCGGCAACTTCGCGTACCGCGACCGGCGCAACAAGAAGCGCGAATTTCGGCGGCTGTGGATCGCGCGTATCTCGGCCGCCTGCCGCAACGGCGGCACGACCTACTCGGCATTTATCGCCGCGCTGAACACGGCAAGCGTCGGACTGGACCGCAAGGTGCTGTCCGACATGGCGATTACGGACCCGGCCGGCTTTACCGCGCTTTTGCGGCAGGTCGGTCTGGGCAGTAGTGCCCCGGCCGCCGCCACAGCGTAACACCACGCCGCGCGGCTGTTTCCAAAAAGGCCCGCGGCCGGATCGGTCGCGGGCCTTTTTGCCGTTTGAAACGAAACAGGACAAGAACATGGTGACGGACGAGTTGCAGGCGATGGAAGCGGAGGCGAGCGGCGCGATTCAAAGCGCGCCCGATTCCAACGCGCTGGAAAAGATCGAGGTCGAGTATCTGGGGCGTAAAGGGCGGCTGACCGGCCTGCTGCGCGGGATAGCATCGCTGCCGAACGACCAGAAGCCGTTGTTCGGGCAGGCGTTGAACCAGGCGAAGGACCGCCTGACGGAAGCCGTCACGGCGCGACGAGCCGATTTGTCATCCGGCGAGCGGGCCGCGCGCGCGCGGGCGGAGACGATTGACGTAACGCTGCCGGGGCGTTCAAGGCCGCGCGGACGGTTTCATCCCTTGTCGTCCACGATGACCGACATCAAGCGCGTGATGATCGGGCTAGGCTTCGAGTTCGTGGACGGGCCGGACATCGAGTCGTACCGTTATAATTTCGATTGGCTGAACTACCCGCCCGACCATCCCGCCCAGGACGAACAAATGAGTTTTTACGTGGACGACGCTCACCTGCTGCGCACCCAGGGGACCGCTCTTCAGGGGCGCGTGATGGAGACGCGCGAGCCGCCGTTTCGCATGGCGAGCGTCGGGCGGTGTTTTCGCTACGAGGCCGTGGATGCGACGCACTCGCACACCTTTCATCAGGTGGACGGCTTCGGCGTGGACGAGAACATTTCGCTTGCCGACTTGAAGGGGATTTTGAGCGAGTTCGCGCGCGGAATGTTCGGGCCGGATGTGATCGTGCGTCTGCGGCCCGACTTCTTCCCCTTCGTCGAGCCGGGCGTCGAGGTGTCCATCAAATGGGGCGATAGGTGGCTGGAACTGGGCGGGGCGGGCCTGATCCACCCGAACATTTTGCGGCGCGCGGGCTACGATACCGAACGCTTCACCGGTTTCGCGTTTGGTTTGGGCGTGGACCGGATGCCGATGATCCGCCACGGCATTGACGATTTGCGTCTTTTTCTGGAAAACGACCCGCGCTTTTTGCAGCAGTTCGGATAAAGCAAAGAAATGAAAATTCCCGTTGCCTGGCTGCGCGAATACGTGGACGTGCCCGAAGACCATGCGGGCCTGCAAGCCTTCGCCGACGCGCTGACGATGGCCGGCCTGGAGGTCGAGGAAGTTTTCGACTCGCCGGCCGGACCCGCGTTTTACACCAAGATTACGCCCAACCGGGGCGACTGGGCGAGCGTTTACGGCACGGCCCGCGAGGCCGCCGCCGCGCTTTCGCTCACGCTTCGCCCGCTGCCCGCCGCGCCGGTCGTTTCTTCCGAACCGGGCGAGGCGGCGCGCTTCGCGTCCGTGAGCGTCGAGGACGCCGAAGCGTGCCCGCGCTACGCCGCGAAGGTAATTCGGAACGTCTCGATTGGCCCGTCGCCGCAGTGGATGCAGGATCGGCTGACGGCGGCCGGGATGCGGCCCGTAAACAACGTGGTGGACGTGACTAACTACGTGATGCTCGAAGTGGGCCAGCCGCTCCATGCTTTCGATCTCGCCCACGTTCCCGGCGGCAAGATCGTCGTCCGGCAGGCGCGGGCGGGCGAAACGATCACCACGCTGGACGGAGCCGAGCGCAAATTGTCGCCGGGCACGCTTTGCATTTGCGACAAGGATCACCCCATCGCCATCGCGGGCGTGATGGGAGGCGGCCCGACCGAGGTGACAAACGCGACGAGCGACATTTTGCTTGAATCGGCCCACTTCGACCCGATTTCCATTCGCCGCACGGCCAAACGATTGCCGCTGGCCACCGAAGCCTCGTACCGCTTCGAGCGGTTCGTGGACCCGGCCCTGGTGCCTGTCGCCGCCGAACGCGCCGCCCAATTGCTCGCCGAAACCGCCGGCGGAACCGTGGTATCGGGCCTGGTGGACGTGTATGCGAAGCAAACGCCGCCGCGCCGCGTCCTCGCGCGCGTGGATCGCATCCGCAAACTGCTTGGCGCGGACGTGGAGCGCGACGTGATGATCGCCGGACTGGAACGGCTGGGCCTGAGCGTCGAACGGTCGGGCGGCGCGCTCGACGTGGTCATCCCCTCCTGGCGGCCGGACCTGACCATGGAAGACGATATCGCCGAGGAGGTTGGCCGTATCGCGCTGGGCTACGAAAACCTGCCGGAAACGATGCCGCCGCTGCGGACCGGCCGGGGCAAGGATTCGCCGCGCGGCGTCTTTGTCGCCCAAATCCGGGAAACGCTCGTGCGCGCCGGCTTGCAGGACGTGGTGACGGGTTCGCTGACCGCGCCGTCCCTGCTCGCCACGGAGGACGAGGCGAACCGGCGCGTGCTGGTGCGCTCGGCTTTGTCGCCGGAACTTTCCAGCCTGCGCACGTCGCTGCTGCCCAATTTGCTCGACATCGCCGCGCGCGCCCACACGTCGGGCATCCGCGACATCGCGCTGTTCGAGGTCGGGTCGATTTACCAGAAGGCGGACGAAAACGCGGATCACCCGTATGTTGAGCCGCTGCGCGTGGCCGGCGTGGTCGCCGGATCAGCCGTCGGCAACGCGTGGGCCGTCAAGCCCGACACGCTGCCGGCCGACTTTTACCATGCCAAAGGCATCGTGGAAGACCTGCTTGCGTCGCTGGGCGCGGCAGCAGGTGACGCCGTTTTCGCACCCGGCGCGCACCCGATTACGCACCCCGGCCGCACGGCGACGGTAAACGTTGCCGGCGAACTCGTCGGCCTGGTCGCCGAACTTTCCGAAAGCATCGCGGCCGAGCGCGACCTGCCGCGCCGCACCTACGTCTTCGAATTGGACGGGGACGCGCTCAAGCGATTGTTCGAGGCGGCCGGTCACGTCGTCCGCTTCGTTCCCGTGCCGAAGTTTCCGGCCGTGACGCGTGACCTTGCGCCGGTTTTCGACAAAAGCGTTCCCTACGCGGCTATCAAGCGCGCCGCGGTCGAGGCTGCCGGGCCGCTTCTCGAACGCTTGAGCCTGGCGGACGTTTACGCGGGCGCGAATCTGGGCGCGGACCGCCGCTCGCTGACCCTGCGCCTTTTTTTCCGCTCGCCCGCGCGAACCCTGACCGACGCGGACGTGGAAACCGCGCTCGCAAGCGTGCGCGCCCGGCTGCGCGACGAACTGGGAGCCGAACTGCGCGCGGGTTGAAGCACGGCGCGTCGTATCCGGTCAACCTCGATGGGGACGCGCCCCCCGTACTTCCCGTACTTGAAGTAAGGTAGGGAAGCGTTCGCCCCCGCGGGCTTGCTTGACTGCCTGAAAACCGGTCTGCTATAATCGGCGCGACGCGCGCCCGCGCGCGCGCCCCCGAACAGAAACGGCCTGCTTGCGCGCCCCCGTATCTTTTGCGACGGACAAAGGCGGCCGAAGGATGTACCAACGATGACGAAACTTCCCCGCCGCCAGCCGGCCGGCTCTTCCGCCGGCAGTTCGCGGCTCGGCGTTTTTATGAGCTTCGCGGCGGCGGCATCCGTTCTGGCCGTCGCCGCCCCGCTGGTGGGGCCTCACCTCGCGGCGGCGGCCGACTGGCCGCTGCTGCGGGGCGACACGCAGCGCTCCGGCGTGTCGTCCGAAAGCGACGTTCGGCCACCGTTCTCGGTTTTGTGGCGCTTCACGGCCGGCGCGCAGGCGAACAACCCCTGCGCTCCGTCCATCGTTGGAAATCTGGCCTACTTCGCCGCGCGCGACACTACCGCCAACGGCGGCGTGGTCTACGCCGTGGACGTTCGCACCGGCTCGCAAAAGTGGCGCTATCCGGCGACCGGCGGCCTGGATCGGCAAACGTTCACGACCGCTCCGCTCGTTCAAGATGGCAAAGTCTACATCGGCGCGTCCGACGGCAAGATGTATATCCTGAACGCGAACGACGGCGGCTTCGTCCAAACGTACCTGACGGCCGGGCCGATTTTGAGTTCGCCCGCCATCTACAACGACACTCTGCTGTTCGGCTCCAACGACGACACGCTGTACGCGCTGAACGTCACCCAGCCCAACCTGACCTCCGTATGGCGCCAATCGTACAAAACGAAGGACAACGTCAACAGCGCGCCCCTTATCGCCGACGGCCAGGTATTTCTCACCACGGCCGATCAGTTCGTTCACGCGGTTTCTGCGGCGACCGGCGTTCCCAAGTGGCAGTTTCGGATGCAATACAACAGCATGGCGAACGGCCCGATCTTCGCCGACAACACGCTGTACGTTCCGTCCGGCCCGCGTTTGTACGCCCTGATCGCCCGCTCCGGCAACGTGCGCTGGACCGTTCCCTTCCCCACTGACATTGCGGTGCCGCCGGTCGCCGAGGGCGGCGTTGTTTACGTCATTGACAAGGAACGCAACCTGTACGCGTTATCGAGCAACCGGGGCCGGGCCGTCGAGGGCTGGGAAAAACCGGTTCAGTTGCCCTATACAGTGATTGCCTCGCCCACGATCATTACCGGCAAAAACGCGGACGATCCCGGCATTTTGCTCGTGCCGACCAGCCGGAACGTTATTTTGGCCCTGTCCCGCGCGGACGGCAAGGTACTTTGGGAATACGCTTTGGAGCCGGCCACGAGCCGCCTCGCGGCCCCGCCGCTTTATACGGCGATCACCACGCCGCTGTCGGTCGCAAACGGCACGCTGTACGCCCTTTCCGACGACGGCAGCCTGACCGCGTTCCGCCGCGACGCGCCCGACAGCACGGCGCCCGAAGTCAGCAACGTGTACCCGCGTCCCGGCTCGGTCATTTCGGGAACGGGCACGATGATCTACGCCGCCCAGGTCAAGGATCAAGGGTCCGGCCTGGATACGTCCGCGCTCCAAATGGTCGTGAACGGGCAAACGCTCGACGCAACGTATGACCGGGATCGCAAGCTCGTTTATTATCGCTCCGAGGGCAAAGGCGGCGCGAGCGCGGGTTTGCCGAACGGCCGCCAAAATATCACTCTGGTCGCCAAAGATTACCAGGGCAACGTGCGTGAGGAAAAATGGTCGTTCATCGTAGACAACACGCTGCCGGCCATCCGCGACCAGCAGGCCCCTCGCATAAACACCCCGACGCGCCCCACGAATTCCAACGCGGCTCAGCCCGGACGCAATAACAATCCGCGTCCCAATCGCGGCGGCGCCGGCGCTCCACGAGGCGGGCGGCGCGGCGGCGGCGCGGGCCGCGGCCGCGGCAACGGATTGTAGACGGGCAGCAGCGAAAAAGCGCGATGTTCCGCCGCAACGCCTTTGGGATGATCCTGACACTCGGCTTCGGTCTGGCGATGGGCTACTTCGCCACGGAAAACCAGACGCTCGTTCCGATCAACCTGGGGCTGCTCCTGCCCGGCCAGCAGCCCCAGCTGCACGTTTGGGAGATCGCTCTTTTTCCCGCCCTCGTTGCGTTGTTCACGACCCTGTTCTGGTCGCTGGGGGGCGGGGGCGGCCAGACTGCCCGCCTCACCCGCGCGCTCAAGGAAACCCAGAACGAGTTGCGCGTCCAGCGTGAGCAGCTCGCCGCATTGGAAAATCAACTGCGCGCCGGCGGCTTCGTTCCCCTCGCGTCCCTGAACGCCGTCACGGCGACGACCGGCGCGACCATTTCCGAAATTCCCAACGATGCCGCCGACGCCGCTCACCCCTTATCGTCCGCCAACGGCTGAGTTCTGGGCCTGCATCCGGCTCGCGCTTGCCGAATTGCCGCCGCATCGCCTGCGCACCGTGCTTGCGTCCGTCGCCTCGCCCGTGGACGCCCTCGAACTGCCGGCAAGCGTTCTTTGCGCGCCGCCCTTCACTCTCACAGCCAAGCAGTGGGAACGGTTCGGCAAAGCACGCGACATGGTTCTCGCGCCCAAGATGGCGGACCAAGCGCACGCGCTCGGCGTGAGCGCCGTTCCCTTCGGCGACGCGGCGTACCCGGCGAACCTGATGCCGTTTTCCGACGCACCCGCCCTGCTGTTCGTGCGCGGGCAGTTGCTGCCCGACGACAAGTTCAGCGTCGCCATCGTCGGATCGCGGCGCGCGACGCACTACGGGCACAAGCAGGCGGAGCGGTTCGCGCGCGCGTTCGCGGAGCGGGGCCTTGTCGTCGTGTCCGGCGGCGCGGCCGGCGTGGACACGGCCGCGCACCGGGGCGCGCTGTGGGCGGGCGGGCGAACCCTGGCCGTCGTCGCCTGCGGCCTCGACATCGCCTATCCGAGCGAGAACCGGCGGCTGTTCGACGACATCGTTGAAAAAGGCGGCGCGGTCGTTTCCGAGTTCGCGCTGGGCACGACGCCCGAACCGTGGCGTTTCCCGGCGCGCAACCGGATCATCGCCGGCATGACGCGCGGCACGGTTCTGGTGGAAACGCCCAAATCAAGCGGCGCGCTCATCACGGCGAGCGAGGCCGCCCAGTATGGCCGCGACGTGTGGGTCGTGCCCGGCCCGGTGGACACGGGCCGCTCGCGCGGCGGCCACCAGCTCATCCAGGACGGCGCGAGCCTCGCCGACGACCCGGACGACATCCTTGCCGCGCTTGGCTTGCCTGTGGGCGAGGAGTACGTGAAAACCGCCGCGCCGGCGCCGGTCCCAAAACCCGAACCGGCGCCCGTGGCCGCCGCGCCGGAGCCGCCGCCCGCCGCCGTTGTCGCCGGCTTGACGCCGGACGAGGCGCGGCTGCTTCAGCATGTTGATCTGACGCCGCGCCACCTGGATGAAGCCGCCGGAGCAGCGGGCCTCAGCGCGCCCCAGGCCATGGTCGCCGCCACCCTGCTGGAAATGAAGGGCCTGATCCGCCGCCTCCCCGGCAGCCTTTACGCGCGGGCACTATGACGTTATAAAGAAGACGACGCCACAACACAATTCAGGAGGCACGAAAACCATGTCCAGCACCAACGGCAAAAAGGCGAAAAAGCCGTCAGTCACGCCCGAAGCGGCGAAGATATTGGAGCAGTACCGCAATGCAGGCAGCAAACTTCCAGCCGGGGGCGGCGAGGAAGCCGAGTCCAGCGCGCCGGTCCAGCGTCCGGCCGGCCCACCGGCGAGTAAAACCATGCGCCGCAGCGGCACACGCGGCAAGTAAAGCCCCGCAAGCAAAAAAGCCGCCCGGCGTCGCCGGGCGGCTTTTTCTTTTTGTCGCCCGTCTAATCCTCGAAGTCGTGGCGCGCGCCGACGGGGTCCTTGGTCAGGGTCAGTTTGCTGTTCTCGACGTGGTAGATGCCGGTCGCCACGTCGTCAATCAGGTCCTGGTCGTGGGTCGCCATCAGAACCGTGCCCTCATAGCGTGACAGCGCCTGGCGCAAAACGGCGCGAGCGCCGGGATCAAGGTGGTTTGTCGGTTCGTCCAGGATCAGCAGGTTCGCGGGGCGCAGCAGGAATTTTGCGAGCGCGACGCGGCTCCGCTCCCCGCCGGACAGCACGCCGACCTTTTTGAATACGGCGTCGCCGCGAAACAGCAGGCGCGCGAGCAGGCTGCGGGCCATCTCTTCCTGCTGGTGGTCCAAACCGTACAGCGTTTCTTCCATCACCTGCCGGCTGTGATCGAGCGCCTCGGCCTGGTGCTGGGCGAAGTAGTTGACGATGGTGCGCGGGTGGACGAAGACCGACCCGGCCGTCACGTCGGTTTCGCCGACCACCATCTTGAGCAGGGTGCTTTTGCCCCCGCCGTTCGGCCCGACGAGCGCGATGCGATCGCCGCGCACGAGCGTCAGGTCCACGTTGTCCAAAATTGTGCGCTCGCCGTATTTTTTGGTAACGTTGGTGAGCGTCACCGGTTCGGGATTGGAGCGGGGCGCTTCGGGCATCTCAACGTAGATGCTGCGGGCGGGCCCCTTCGGCCGCTCGACCATTTCCAACTTTTCCAGCATCTTTTTGCGGCTCTCGACCACGCCCGCCTTGCTCTTGTTGCCGGTGAACTGGGCGATGAACTCGCGGGTTTTCGCCAGTTCCTTTTGCTGAGCGTCGTACTCGGCCTGCTGGCGGTCGCGCTCTTCCTGCTTCAAACGCTGGTACTCGTCGTAGTCGCCCGTGTAGTCCTTGATCTCGCCGTCTTCCAGTTCGAGGATGCGCGTGATGGTCTGGTTAAGAAATTCCGGGTCGTGCGAGATGAGGACGACCGAGCCGGGATAGTTCGGGATGTAATCGTACATCAGCCAGAAGCGGGCCGAGTCGTCTAAGTGGTTGGTCGGTTCGTCCAGGAGCAGGTAGTCGGGTTCTTGAAGCAGCAGTTTCGCCATGGCGATGCGCATCTGCCAGCCGCCGCTGAAGGTGTCGGTCAGGCGGGCCGTCGCGTCCGGCTCGAAGCCCAGACCGGCCAGGACGCGCCCGATGCGCGCGTCCACGGTGTGCGTCTCCAGCCGGCTCAGATCGCTGGTCGCCTTGTCGAGCGCGGCCATCTCCGCTTTGCTGGTTTCGCCGCTCCCGACGGCTGCGGCGGCAAGGGCGAAACGCTGCTCCACGTCGGCAACGTCGGGAAGCGCGGCGCGCATCTCCTCGCCGACGGTGACACCGAGGCGGCACTGCGACTCCTGCGACAGGTAGCCGACGCTCGCGCCGTGGCTGCTGGCGGTTCCCTTGTCGGACTCGATCAGGCCGCCCAGGATTTTCATCAGCGTGGACTTGCCCGCGCCGTTCGGCCCGACCAGCCCGACGCGATCTTTGGGACGGACCAGCAGCGATACATCTTTAAGGACGACTTGCGCCCCATAAGTTTTGAAGAGTTTTTCGGCGGTCAGCATGATCTAGTGTTCCTTTCCGGCTATCGCGGAAGTTCCGGGTTCAGGCGCGCAGAAGGTGCATCGTCGCGGCCCGCCGACCCAAAGCAAAAAGGCGAAAACATGAAAAAGGCGGCCCGTGTTCGTTCGGGTCGCCGTTAATAATTGTCAGTTGATCGCAGTCAACTGACAACGAAGATATTGTATCGCGCGGCGGGGTGAGGTGCAACGCACGCCCTCGTTCCGGGGCTATGAAAAGCCCCGTCTCGGGGGCGCATTCGCGCCAACCATCCTGCGGACGGGAGAGCCAAATTGGGTAACGCAGACTGCGCCGGGTTTGCCAGAGCATTTCCGTCCGCAGGATGGTTGGCGCGAATGCGCCCCCGAGACGGGGCTTTTCATAGCCCCGGACGCGGAACGGGGCCGCACGACGTGTTCAGATGCCGGAACCCATGTCGTGCTCGTGCAGGCCGCACTCGCGCTTGAGGCCGAAGAAGCGTGACTCCTCGGCGCTCACGTCAACCGAGACGGGGCGCGAGGTGTGCCAGTCCCCGATGCTTTCGTAGCCTTCGAGGAAGAGCGGATGGTACGGCAGGCCGTGCGTTTTCAGGTAGCGGTCCACGTCGCGGTCGCTCCAATCCAGGATCGGGTGGATTTTGACGACGCCGTCCTGCACGACAAGGGGAGCGAGTTGTTTGCGGGTGGAAGATTGGCCCCGGCGCAGGCCGGCGATCCAGGCGCGGGCGTCGAGTTCGTTCAGCGCGTGCTGCATCGGCCCGACCTTGTTGACCTGGTTGTAGCGCGTGATACCGTCCACGCCCTGTTCCCACAACTTGCCCCAGCGCGCCTCCTGCCAGGCGGCCGACAAATCGCTTTTGTACACGCGCAAGTTGAGACGGAGGCGTTTGCTCAGTTCGTCCACGAAGCGATACGTTTCGGCAAACAGGTACTGAGTGTCCAGCAGCACGACCGGGATGTCGGGCCACTGTTGCGTAACCAGGTGCAGGCACACGGCCGCCTGCGCGCCGAAACTCGAACTCAGAACAACGCGCGGCTTGAAATGGTCGAGCGCAAAGGCGACGCGCTCCTCAGCGGTTGCGGTTTCAAGGCGGGCGTTTTCCCGTTCAACGTCGAGGTTCATGCTTTTATCATAGCCCGGTTACGGAAGGCGGCACGCCCCCGCCGGTCGTGATGTAGCGCAGCAGGTCGGGCGCGTACCGCCCGATGATTGCGGCCGACTCGTCGGCCAGCACGCCGCCGTGGTAGGTACGCAGGTGCCTTCTGACGTACGGGTTGGCTTCGATGGTTTGCGGCGAGTAAACGACCTTGTCTTCGAGCGCGAAGACGACGTGGGGCACGTCGGCCATCACGACCGCACCCAGGCACAGGGGGCACGGCTCAACGTTGGTGAACAGGATCGCGCGGTCGTAATCGTTCCAAAGCGGCTCGCCGCCGTCTAAAAGCGCGTTTAATTCGGCGTGGCGCAGTTGGTTGCGAAGTTCCCTGTGCCGCGCCCGCCCGCGCGCGATGATCTCGCCGTCAATCACGACCACGGCCCCGATGGGCAGTTGGCCCGCGCGACCCGCCGCCTCCGCCTCATCGAGCGCGTGGCGCATGAAGGCGGCCAGGTCCAGGCCAGCGAGTTCGGGAGAAAGCAGATTCATGGGAAAAGTATGACACGCCCGCCCGCTGCGCGCCCGCCGACCCATCCTTTCCACGGAGCACGATCATGACTGCCTTTCCCGAACCTTCCGCGGCCGCCGCGCCTGCCCCTTCGGAACCGCTCCACGAGTTTTACCTGGCGCTGGGCGGGCGCGAATGGAGCGTGCTGCACGCGGGCGCGGTGGCCGTTTCCTATGCGGACGAATCGCGCTACCTGCGCGACGTGCGCGAAAAGCGGAGCCGGCTGCCCTACGGCGTCGCGCTGTGGCCGTCGGCCATCGCGCTCGCCCACGAACTGGCCGCGCGCGGAGAAGAAGAGTTTGCCGGCAAAACCGTGCTGGAACTGGGGGCGGGCACGGGCTTGCCAGGCATTGTCGCGGCCTCACTGGGCGCAGCCCGCGTGGTGCAGACCGACCGCGACGAGTCCGCCCTCGCCGTCTGTCGGCGCAACGGCGAACGCAACGGCGCGACGAACATCGAATACGGCTTGGTTGACTGGACGGATTGGCGCGACCCGGCGCGCTACGACTGGATCATCGGCGCGGACATCTTGTACGCCGCGCCGCTGCACCCGCACCTGGAGCGCATCTTCCGAACCAATCTTGTTCCCGGCGGCGGGCGCGTGCTGCTGGGGGACCCGTTTCGCGCGGTCGGCCTGCCGCTGCTCGAATCGCTCGATGCAAACGGCTGGAACGTTGCCCTGACGAAATGGCGTCTGGGCGGCGCGGACGACGGCAAGGACGATACGCCGCGCTCCGTGGGCGTTTTCGAGTTGTCACCCCCGGCTTGACAGTCTGCCCTCCCAATTTGTCACAATGGGGCGCAATCTAACAAGCAGCGAGCGGAGGAACGACGAATGCGACGAACGAGGGCGCGGGCCGAGCAGCGGGCGCAGATTAGCGCCCGAACGGACGCCATGCGGCAAGAGCGGAACCTGGACGCACTCGCGCCTGCCGAACTCGTGGATCGGCTGCGCGACGGGGACGATCTGGTCGCCCGTGCCGCCACGCAGACGCTGCTCGGACGCGGCGCGGCTGCCCTGCCCGCGCTGACGCACGGCCTTCTTCACCATGAGGACGCGGGCACACGTGCGGCCTGCGCGCTGCTGCTTGATCATCTGGGCGACGCGACCTGCGTCGCGCCGCTGGTTCAGGCCATCGAGAACGATTCCGCTGAAGCCGTTCGACGGTGCGCGCTCCATGCGCTGGTTTGCGACGGCTGCAAGACGTGCCCGCTCGCGGCCGACGCGGTCGCCCCGCTCGTCCGGTGCGCGCTTTTCGACCGCAGCATCGCCGTGCGCCGCCGCGCCGTGTTTTACCTGGGGCGTTCCCCGGCGGCCGGCGACGTGCGCGCGGTCGCCGCTCTGCAAAACATCTTGGCGCGCGAGCGGGACCCGATTTTGCTGGGCCGCGCGCGACGCGCCCTCCTTGGCGCCCCTGCCTGAGCGTTCACGGCTGGGCGAAGCGCGACAGGCCCAGGAAGCCGACGGGCAGATCGGTCGTTCCATTCGTGGCGAGGTCGGCGAGGGCCTGGCCGATTACGGGCGCGAACTTGAAGCCGTGGCCGCTGAAGCCGCAGGCAAGCGTGACGCGGGCAGGGTGGGCCGGGTGGCGGTCCACGATGAAATGGCCGTCCGGTGAGTTGACGTACAGGCAGACGCGGACCGCGAGCGTCTGCCCGCCGGCCACGCTGGGGAAGTAGGTGAGGCCGAGGCGGAAGTCGTCCTCGTCGCCGGGAAGCACGTCGCGGGCGACATTGTCTGGGTTGGTGGGCGTGCCCGCGCGGTGGCGGGCGATCTTGAAGCCGGGGTTGTCCGGCAGCATCGGGAAGCCGTAGAAAAGCGAGTCGCTTGCCGGGTCGTGGATGGCCCAGGTGGGGAAGCCGGAGTCCATGTCGAACTGGTCCGGCGCGCGGGGCGGCCAGACCCAGCCCATCACTTGCCGCGTCACGGTCAACGGAACGCCCAGGTCGCGCACGAGACGCTCGCTCCACGCGCCGCCGCAAACGATCAGATGGCCCGCCTGGTACGTGTCGCCGCGCGGCCCGGTCGTGACCGTCACGCTGTTTGAGGTGACTTGCCAATCCATCACCGGCTCGTGACCGCGTAAATCCGCGCTCGCGCGCAACGCGCGTTCGGCGAACGCGGCAACGGCGGCTTCCGGGCGCAGAAAACCGGCCTGCTTCTCGAACAAGGCGACGAAATTGTCGGGCGTGCCGCCGAACTGCGGGAAGCGTTCGGCAATCCCGGCGCGCGTTAACGATTCGTGGACGAGGCCGTGTTCGCGGGCGGCGCGCAGTGAACCCTCGATCAGTTCGGAACCGGGCGGGCCGAGGTACAGGCCGCCGGTGGCGTGCAACAGCGTCTGGCCGGACTCGGCTTCCAGGTCACGCCACAGGTTCCAGGCGCGCTTGAGCAGGGGAACGTAGTCCGGGTGCTCGTAGTAGGACAGCCGGATCGCGCGCGAGTAGCCGTGCGAACTGCCCCGCGCGTGCGGGATGCCGAACTGCTCCAGGCCGAGCACCCGCAGCCCGCGTCGGGCGAGGTGCCAGCACGCGGCGGCTCCCATCGCGCCGACCCCGGCCACGATCACATCGTAGGTATCTGCTTGTCGCGCCATGCCCTCGCCTCCCGCCGTTCACGGTACCACGGGCCATCGCGCCTTTGTCCTTGCGTGTTGCGGCCCCGAAACGCGCACGATAGAATTCCGCACGTCGCCGGGGGACGTTCCCGGAACCGGCTGTAACACACGCGCGTTTCGCGTACATGTAATTAAGGAAGGCAAAACGCAAAAGTGCGCACGCCCTCCACGGAACGGATCGCTAACTACTCATGGGCAAGTCACTTATCATCGTTGAGTCGCCGGCCAAGACCAAGACGCTCAAGGGGTTTCTGGGCCGCGACTTCCAGGTCGAGGCGAGCATGGGCCACGTCCGCGACCTGCCCACGTCGAAACTCGGCGTGGACGTGGACAACAACTTCGAGCCGTCCTATGTCGCCATCCCGGACCGCAAGGACGTTTTGAAGCGACTGGGCGAGGCCGCCAAGGGCGCGGACACGATCTACCTCGCGTCCGACCCCGACCGCGAGGGCGAGGCGATTTCATGGCACATCGCCGGCGCGCTCAAACTCAACCCCGCCAAAGTCAAGCGGATCCAGTTCAACGAAATCACCAAGTCGGCCGTTCTGGAAGCCCTGGCGAACCCGCGCACGATTGACATTGACCGCGTGAACGCTCAACAGGCGCGGCGCGTGCTGGACCGGCTGGTCGGCTACAAGATTTCGCCCCTTTTGTGGCGCAAGGTCAAGAAGAATTTGAGCGCGGGCCGCGTGCAGAGCGTCGCCGTGCGGCTGATCTGCGACCGCGAGCGGGCGATCTTGGCGTTCGTGCCCGAAGAGTATTGGAGCCTGACGGCCACGCTGACGCCGCAGGACTTGAAGAAGCCGATTCCCTTCGAGGCTGCGCTGGCCCAGTTTCAGGGCAAGAAGATCGAACTGAAAAATCAGGGCGATTCGGACCGCGTGCTTGCCGATTTGCGGGGCGCGGTTTACACGGTTGCGAAAGTTAAAAAGTCGGAGCGGCAGCGCAAGCCGTACGCGCCGTTCATCACGTCTACCCTTCAGCAGGAGGCGTCGCGCAAACTGGGTTTTTCGGCAAAACGGGCGATGATGGTCGCGCAGCAACTCTACGAAGGTATTGACCTGGGTAGCGACGGCGGCCAGGTCGGCCTGATTACCTATATGCGAACCGATTCGACGCGGGTCGCGGCCGAGGCGCAGGCGGACGCGCAAAAATACATCACGACCGCCTACGGCCCGCAATACGCGCCCGAACGCCACAACGTTTACAAATCGAAGGGCGCGGCCCAGGACGCGCACGAGGCGATCCGGCCGACGTCCGTCTTCCGCGAGCCGGACGCGATCCGGGGCCGCCTAACGCCGGATCAGTACAAAATGTACCGGCTGGTCTGGCTGCGCTTCGTCGCGTCCCAGATGAAGCCCGCGATCCTGGACGTGGTGCAGGCCGACATAAATGCGAACGGCTACACGTTCCGCGCGACCGGCTCGACCATCAAGTTCGACGGCTTTCTGCGCGTCTACACCGAGGGCAAGGACGACGCGAAGGTGGACGACGAGGAAAAACCGCCGCTGCCGCCGCTGAACGAGGGTCAAAGGCTCGACCTGCTCAAACTGCTGCCCAAACAGCACTTCACCGAGCCGCCGCCGCGCTTCACCGAGGCCACGCTCGTCAAGGGACTGGAAGAACAGGGCATCGGGCGGCCCTCGACGTACGCCTCGATCATCTCGACCATCCAGGACCGCGAATACGTCGAGTTGGTCGAAAAGAAGTTCCAGCCGACCGAGTTGGGCTTCGTCGTCACCGACCTGCTCGTCAAGCACTTTCCGGTCATTCTCGACGTTCAGTTCACGGCCGGCATGGAAGATAAGTTGGACGCGGTCGCCGACGGCCAGCAGGACTGGGTGACACTCATGCGCCAGTTCTACGATCCGTTCGCCCTGACCGTGACGGCGGCCGAGGCGGGCATGGAAAAGTTCGCGCGTGAATCGGACATCGCGTGCCCGAACTGCGGCCGGATGCTGGTGGAACGGTTCGGACGGCTGGGCAAGTTTCTGGGCTGCCCCGGCTACCCGGAGTGCAAGTACATCCACCGCGAGGCCACCCCAGCGGGCGCGGGCGAGTCGGCCGAGTCGGTCGCCAATCCGCTCACCTCGAACATTCCGTGTCCGAACTGCGGGCAACTCCTGGTGGAAAAAACGGGCCGCTTCGGTAAATTTTTAGCGTGCCCCGGCTACCCGGAGTGCAAGTACATCCACAAGGCCCCGGCCAAGACGACCGGCATCGCCTGCCCCGATTGCAAGCAGGGCGAGATCGTCGAGAAGCGAAGCAAAAAGGGCGTCTTCTATGGCTGCAACCGCTACCCGGAGTGCAAGATGACCCTGCCCGCCAAGCCCGTCGGCCGTCCCTGCCCGACCTGCGGCAGCCTGCTGATCGAAAAAGGCTACCGCGACAAAGTAACCGGCGTGCGCTGTGCCAACAAAGAGTGCGGCTACAGCGAAACCGCCGTCGTGTCGGCGGGTAACGAAGCCGCCGTTGAGGAGCCGGAAGCCCTGGCCGCCTGATGACCGTTTCTGACCCGCAGCCCGCGCCGCCGCGCGTCGTCGTTCTCGCCGGCCCGAACGGCGCGGGCAAGTCAACGGCAGCCCCTTATCTGTTGCCGGCCGCCATGCCGTTCGTCAACGCGGACGAGATCGCCAAACAACTGCCCGCTTCCTATCCCGGCAACCGGGACATGGAGGCGGGCCGTATTTTACTTCGACAACTGGACGGATTTGAAGAAACGCGCACCAGTTTTGCCGTGGAAACCACACTTGCAAGCCGGAGCCTCGCGCCGCGTATTCAGCGCCTGCGCGCATCCGGGTACCGTTTCCTACTCATCTATCTGTGGCTCCCGGCCCCGGACCTGTCCATTGAGCGGGTCGCGGCGCGTGTCCGGCGGGGCGGGCACGACATTCCCGCCGACACGATCCGCCGCCGCTACGAAGCCGGTCTGCATAACTTCTTCGCGTTGTACCGCCCGCTCGCCGACCGCTGGCGCGTCTACCAGAACAGCAGCCTGGGCAGGCCGCGACTAATTGCGAGCGGCGGTGCGGGCGCGGAAAGAACGCGCGTGACGAACCGGGAAATCTGGACTCGAATCAAGGAGCAAACCCTGCGATGAAAAACGGCGCGAACCACACGACCCCTACGCAACAAGTAGCGGACGTTCTCGAAGACACCCGACAGGTCACGCAACGCCTCGCCGTCGCGGTGCGCGAAGCCCTGCTCGACCATAAGCGGGCGGGCAACCCGGTTGCTATCTGGCGCGACGGCAAGGTCGTCATCGTGCCGCCCGACGAGATCATTATCGAGGGCGCGGGCCACACGAAGAATGGCGCAAACGGGCACGGTAACAAGCCGTGACCGCCGCCGAACCGCTCGCCGACATTCCCGTCAACATGGTCCGCGCGCACCTGGGCGATTTGCTGCCGGCTACCTTTCCCAACGGCTTCGGAATGCGCCCGCTGCGGCCGGGCCTGGCCGACGCGCCGCTGTGGACCGAGATTCAGCGCGAGGCGGTCGTGGGGGAGTTCGAGATCAAGGACGACCTTTTTGCGCGCGAGTTCGGCGGCGACCTGGAGGCGATTGTGGCCCGCTGCTTTTTCATTACCGACCCGGCGAACGTCGCGGTCGGGACAATCAGCGCGTGGATGCGTGGGCGCGGCGAGAACGCGGAAAACTGGGGCCGCATTCACTGGGTCGCCACCCGGCCTGCCTTTCAGCGGCGTGGCCTGGGGCGGGCCGGTCTCGCCTTTACCCTGAACCGACTGGCCGAATTGGGCCACGAACGTGCGTGGCTCTCCACCTCGACGGCCCTCCACCCGGCCCTGAAGTTGTACCTGGACGCCGGCTTCGTCCCCGACCTGGAACCGGCCAGCGCGCGCGACGCCTGGCATACCGTGCGCGCCCGTCTTCCCCATCCGGCTCTGGCTGACGCGCTCGGAGGGTTTTAGCCGCAGCTAAAAACAAAATACGGAACGGCCCGGTGATAAAATGACGGCGTGCAGGAACATGGCACGTTTGCGGGCCTGACCACCGATGACATTGACCTCGCAGCTACGCTGGGGAGCGGCCAAGCGTTCCGCTGGACCCGTGTTCCCGGCAGCGATTCGGCCCTCGTGGGAACTGTGGGGCGGCGACGCGTGCGCCTTGCGCAGGAGCCGGACGGGACCGTGACCTGGCAGGCCGACGGACCCGACGCCGAGGCTGCTTTGCGCTCCTACTTACGCCTCGACGACGCCGACTTGCCCGCGCTTGCCCGCGCATGGTGCGCGGCCGATGCCCTCTTCGCCGATGCCTGGACGCGTCAGCCGGGCGTGCGCGTGTTGCGCCAGGACCCGGCCGAGTGCTTTTTTTCTTTTTTGTGCGCCTCCGTCGCCCCCATCGCGCGCATTTCCCAAATGCTGCGCGCCGTGGCGGAAAACTTCGGCGACCCGCTCGGCGACATGGACGGCGTACCTCTTTTTGCCTTCCCGACCGCCGTTCAACTCGCGCGCGCGGACGAGCGGACTCTGCGGAACTTCGGTCTCGGATTCCGCGCCCGCCGCGTGTCCGAAGCCGCCGCTCACCTCGCCGGACTTCCCCCGGACTGGGTACACGTTTTGCGCGACGCGCCCTATAAAGACGCGAAGCAAACCCTGCTGCGCTTTTTCGGTGTGGGCGAAAAGATCGCTGATTGCGTGTGCCTGTTCGCGCTCGACAAAAACGGCGCGATCCCCGTGGACGTTCACATCTGGCGCATCGCCCAATCGTGGTACGCGCCTGACCTCGCAGGAAAATCGCTCACGCCCGCAACCTACGCCCGCGCCGCCGACGCCTTCCGCGAACGCTTCGGGCCGTGGGCGGGCTGGGCGCAGCAAACCCTGTTTTACCGCGCGGCCGTCGGTGCTCGCGTGACGCCGTCGTGAGGAGAAATTCGGATGAGCCATAACAAGAACAACGGGCCGTGGTGGAACGATTGGACGGGGAAGTCAACGTTTACCGTACCGGTACCTGCGCTGAACCGGGCACCCCAGCAACTCCGGTGCCGCCGGCTACGAATCGTGCTGGTCGCTCTCGCCTCGTGTTTCGTGTTGCCGGTGGGTGTGTTTCTCTTTGGTGCCTTTGTCAGCGACCCGTTCGGCCTGGTCTGGACGTTCGGCGCGGGCTACCCTGAATGGTCGCCGGACGGCAAGCAGATTGTTTTCCGGTGCGACCAGGAAGACGTTTACGACGGCGCAGTTTGCGTCCGGCGGGCCGACCGCGACGAGCGCCACTTGATCCGCCCGTGGTCGGGCTATTACAACGGCATTTACTCCACCTGGTCGCCCGACGGGAAAAAGATACTTTCCTCCGGCTTCGGCGTACGCGTCTTCAACCCGGACGGTACGGACGAACAGGAATTGTCCCGCTCCGGTTGGGGTGCGGTCTGGTCGCCGGATGGGACCAAGATTGCTTTCTTGCACAAAGGCGTCTTGGTCATGAACGGCGACGGAAGCGATAAGCAGCGCCTGGTCGTACCCGTCAATCTCCAGGACCCCGGCTCCGTTCTCACCTGGGCGCCGGACGGCAAGCACCTCTTGTATCAAGACAGTGGCCGATTTTCCGGCCGCCCGACGCTCTTCGTGCTCGACGCCGACGGCAAAGCGGCTCCGCGCCGGTTGGGGCGGGGCGAGGAGGCGGTGTGGTCGCCGGATGGCAAGCACGTCGCTTTCACTCAGGATAACAGCATCTGGCTCATGAACGCGGACGGCTCGGATCGCCGCCGGCTGACGATGGGGACGCGGGACGGCAGCCCGCGCTGGTCGCCGAGCGGCAAATCTCTGGTTTACGTGCGCGACGGTTACGACGTTTGCCTGCTGTACCCGGACGAGGGCACGATCCACTTTGTCGCGCACGGCAAGGACCCGGCTTTTTCGCCCGACGGAAAGCGGCTTGCCTTCGTCAACAACAGCGGCGAGGGTGGCTTCAGCCGGGTCCGCGTTATCCCATTGGGATGCTGGGCACGCTGAACTTCCCCAACCCGCGCGCGCCGGGTACAGTTACCAAGCCATGACCACGACGAACACCGCTCCTTTGAACGACTTTTATCTGCACAACACCCTTTCCAAGAGCCGCGAAAAGTTCGAGCCGATGACGCCCGGCAAAGTCGGTCTGTACACCTGCGGTCCGACCGTGTACAACTACGCCCACATCGGCAACCTGCGAACGTTCCTTTTTGAAGACCTGCTGACCCGCACGCTGCGTTTTTTGGGCTATGAAGTCACCCACGTCATGAACATCACCGACGTGGGCCACATGACGAGTGACGCCGACGCGGGCGAGGACAAGATGGCGACCGCCGCCCGGCGCGAAAACCTGGACCCGTACGCGATTGCGCGCAAGTACGAGGAGGCGTTTTTGCGCGACATGGCCCGCCTGAACATCGCGCGGCCGAACGTGCTGCCGCGCGCGACCGAGCACGTCGCCGAGATGATCCGCCTGAACGAGGCGTTGGAGGCGAAGGGCTACACCTACACCACGGGTGAAGGCTTGTACTTCGACGTGTCCAAAAACGCCGATTACGGCAAGTTGGCCCGCCTTGACCTCGCGGCCCAGATTCAGGGCGCGCGCGAGGCGGTGAACGTGGACCCCGACAAACGTCACCCCGCCGACTTCGTGTTGTGGTTCGCCAACAAGCCCGACCACATCATGAATTGGGACAGCAAGTGGGGCGTGGGCTACCCCGGCTGGCACATCGAGTGCTCGGCCATGAGCATGAAGTATCTGGGCGAAACCTTCGACATTCACTGCGGCGGCATTGACCATATTCCGGTCCACAACACCAACGAGATCGCCCAAAGCGAGTGCGCGACCGGCAAACCGTTTGTGCGCTACTGGATGCACGCTGCGTTTCTCAACCTGGGCACGAGAAAGATGGCGAAGTCTGCCGGCAGCATCCTGACCGTCCAAACGTTGATTGATTCCGGCTATGATCCGCTCGCGTACCGCTACCTGTGCCTCCAGGCCCATTACCGGTCCCCGCTCGAATTCCGGTGGGAGTGGAGCGCGGGCGGCAAAACCGGCCGCGCCGAATCGCTCGACAACGCGGCGGGCGGCCTGAAGCGGCTGTACGAGCGCCTCGCCGACCCGCAAACCGAGGAGCCGCTCGCAGGCGAAGTCGCCTTCGACGAAGCGAAAGCCGACGTTCTGACCCAACTCTGCGATGACCTGAACCTGCCTAAAGCCGTCGCCCTGCTGCACACCTACGGCTCGCCCCGGCTGTGGCGGCGCTTCGACCCTGTTTTGGGGCTTGATTTCGCAAACAAGGCGAAACCGCGACAGGCGAACGACTCCCCGCCGCCCGCCGACGTTCAAACGCTCGTGGACGAACGGGCGGAAGCGCGCCGCACGCGTGACTTCGCCCTCTCCGACGAACTGCGAGAGCGGATCGCCGCGATGGGCTGGGAAGTGGCCGACACGCCGCAAGGCCAGGTGGTCAAGAAGCGGTAAAGGTATGCCCCGCGAAGGGTACATCAGCGTGGGGCACGCCAGTGTGGGGCACGCCGCTTGTCGCGCCCCTCGTGCTTTTAGCGACCTCGGTTTCCGAAAAACGGCGCGAGGCATCATGCTGTACGACGCAATCATCTTAGGCGGCGGCCCGGCCGGGTTGTCGGCCGCCGTATACCTGGGGCGCTTCACCCGGTCGGTCCTCGTGCTTGACGCGGGCGAGGGCCGCTCGTCGTTCGCGCAGGTGAACGACAACTATCTGGGCTTTCCCGACGGCGTGACGACCCGCGAACTGCGCGAACTGGGCCGCAAGCAGGCCGAACGCTTCGGCGTCCACTTCAAGGACTGCCGCGTCGAACGCGTCGAACGCTTGGAGGGCAACGGCACGCTGCGCGCCCACACGAGCGCGGGCGAGTTCGAGGGCCGGACGCTTCTTTTCGCCACCGGCGTCACCGACATCTGGCCCGACGTGCCGGGCATCCGCGATTGGATCGGGCGGCAAGTCTTCTGGTGCATCACCTGCGACGGCCACCGCACGCAAAACAAAACCCTGGTCTGCGTGGGCAACACGGACGAGGCCGCCACGACCACGCTTCAATTCACCCTGTTCACCAAAAACATTACGCTGATCGCCGACCCGGAAAAGGCGCGCTTTTCGCCGGAAAAGTTGGCCGACCTTTCGGCGCAAGGTATTCCCGTTGTCTTTCACCGGCCCGACCGCCTGGAACTGTCGGATGACGGAAAAAACATCGTCGCCTTGTGCCTTGACGGCGACGGCCCCGGACGTTTGCCGTGCGACATGATCTTTTCGCTCCTCGGCGTACGCCCCAACACCCAACTCCCGCGCGAAATGGGCATCGCCGTGGACCATGAGGGCTACGTCGTCATGGACGAGGAAGGCTGCACCAGCATTCCCGGCGTCTTCGCGGCCGGCGACCTGACCCGGATGTACACCCAGCAGGTCGCATCCGCCGTTCACGCCGGAGCCGAAGCCGCCCAGACCATGAATTACTATCTTTACGCCCCGTTCCAGCGCAACGCGGGCGACGAAGACGCCGGAAAATCCTCAGCGCAGGGTCAGGCCGGGAAAGGCGACGTTGAACAAAATCTGCCCGCCTAACTTTCGGTACGACAAACGCGGCTCGATGCACCGTCCGCGCTGCGCGAGCGTCAGTTCGTAGTCGAACAGGCGGCGCTCGTCCGTGTCATAGCGCAGCAAAACGGCAAACGTGTAGCGGCCGTTTCCGCCCAATGACGTTTGGGCCGACGCCTGAACCTCGTTGCGCGTGTCTATCGCATCGAACACGAACGGCGTTCGGCCGTCCTCGAAACGGCGCACGTAACGCAAGCCGACAAAGGCGCGCGCGCCAAAAACATAGTCGGCGGCAAAATCGGTTTCGGCGACGCGGTAGGAACGCAGGCCAGGTTCGTCGTAGGCGGCGAGCGTCAGGCGCAATCGGGGACGAAGCAGCAGATGGTCACCGACGAGCAGGGGCAGCAGGCCCACCTCGCCGGTCGCGGAGGCGCGCAAGGCGGTGCGTGTGCCCGCCAAAACCGTCTTGCCTTCAAGAACAGCCAAAGTGCGTTCCCGGTAACTGCCCACGCTTACCTCGCCGCCGACCTGAACGCGCGGTTTTCTCAGGGCCGCCCGCCCCGCTTCGCGGCCGGCCGGCACGGGGGCGGCGTTCGCCCGGCCGAGCGGGAACGCGCCCGAAATTTGCGCGGCGGGCAGTTGGGACAAAAGCAGCCGCGCGCGCCGTTTGCTGTTCACGTCGCGGTTGAGCGTGGCCGCGAACGTCGTTTCCAGCCGGGGCGCGCTGCCGCGCGTCGGAAACGAAATCGGGTCGGCGAGCGGCGAAATGTCCTCGAAGTCGAGAATGGGATCGCGCGGCGGCGGAAGCGGCCGGGCGCGCAAAAACCGGCGCAGCGGCGACTCGTTGGGTGCGTTTTTGACCGGTTTGGGACGCGGCGGGCCGATCAGGTCGCGCCGCAGCGTCACGGTGAGTTGGGCGGAATAACGCGTTGGGAATTCCACCAGCGCGTCGCCGGCCACGCCGCCGCTGAGCGAAAAGGGCGTGCCCAGGCCGACCACGAAGCCGGAGATGCCGGACGCGCGCACCCGGACGGGCAGAGCGAGCAGCGGATTTTCCTCATTGCGCGCCCTTGGTCCAAGTCCCCTCCGGATGCGCCGGATGGTGAACAAGCGCGTTCCGTACAGGTACACGCGCGCGTCGCGCACGAGCAAGTACTCGTTCTCGACGACCTCGATGGAGCGGGCCATGAGCCGCACCTCACCCCGGCCTTCCGGACAGGCCGTCAGCAGCGCGTCGCGGGCGAAAATGCCGCCCGGCCGCCGCTCGATCCGCCCGCCCGAAACGTAAAAGGGCGGCGAAACGGCGATCGCGTTTTCCGCCATTCCGATACCGGTTTCGGGGTCGAAAACGAAGCGGCTCGCCCGCAGCGTTTCGTCGCCGCGCGTGAGCAGCACGTTCCCGCTTGCCACGAACTGGGACGTTCGTTGATCGTACTCGATGGTGTCCGCGCTCACGCGTACGTCGCCGCCCGAAATAACGCCGTTCGTCAGAATCGTGGCGCGAACCTGCAAGGACGGGCTGAGGTCGAAGGTCCAGGAACCGTCGGGAAAATCAACCGTGAACGGCGGCAGGGACGTGCCGGGTTCAGCGGCGGGCGGGGCGGCGGGGACAAACTGAGCGCGGGCCGTCGCCGCGCCGGAAGCGGCAACAAAGGCTGCCAGGGCGCACCAAAAAGCGCGGCGGCGGGGCTGAAGCATGGGTGGCTTCAGGATAGCCGCGCGCCACGCCCTTTGTCAAACCAAGAGCCGGGCGCCCGTGCGCGTCGTCCGGGTGCGGACAGGTCCTTTATGGCCCGGACGACGCGGAACCAGACATTTGCGCCTTGACACCTTCGCGCCCCGTGGTATCTTGCAGGGTGCTTTTTTGCCGGCGTTTCTCGTTTGTGCGGCTTCCTTCGTTTCGGAGCGTTGTTTTTCCGTATGCGTTTCGCCCCACGCGCCTTTGCCGCGTTTCTCGCCGCCTTTTTTCTTGCCGCGCCCCTTTTGACGCTCGTCATGGGTACGCCCGCCGAGGCTGGGCCGCCGCGCCGTCATCGCCGCCGGCACCGGACGCGCCGCCACGGCACGCCCGCCGCACTGCCGCCGCGCTTCGTGCTGGTGAACACGCCGATTACAGTGCGGCTGCGCGACCCACTCCACGATCTTTCGGACGGGGCGTACCGCGTCGCCAAAAAACTGCACCTCGAACCGGGTGCGTACGTGGCGTCCACCTGCATGCTGAGCGAGGCCGAGGCGGCTCGAAACCGTGACCTTTACCTGCTGCGCGCCACCCAGGCCGTCGAGGGCGGCTTCGACTCGGTCAACGTGTACGACCGGGGCATCTTGTCGTGGGGCATCATGCAGTGGGCCAGTCACAGCAACTCGCTCCAGGACGCGCTTTGGTACGTCAAGGGACGGCTTCAAAGCCGGCGGCAAAGCGATGCGTGGGCAGCCCTATTCAAGGCAAACGGGCTGGACGTTCAGCGCGGGCCGAACGGCGAGGCGGCCTTTTTCGTCGGCTCGAACGCGACCGGGCAGTGGCGGCCCGTGGTCGGAATTGACGAATTGCGCGTGCTGTTCCGGGGCACACGGACGGTCGGAAAATACGATCCCGCGACCGTCATGCGCTGGAGCCGCGTGTTCGCGCGGGCCGGCCGGCAGCCGGTCGTTCAAGCCTTGCAGGCCGGATGGGCGACGCGCCGCCTGAGCGACTGCCTGGACGAATCCGTGGACGGGGGCAAATGGCGCGTGCGTGATTTCGGGGCCGGCGACCTGTTTTCCGACGCGCTGTATTTTGCGCTATGGACGAACAACCCGGCCGCCTGCCGCGAACACTTTCGGCGAGCGATCCGGCAGGCTCGCCTGGTGACCGGCGCGAACGATCCGGCCATGTGGCCGCCGGGCCTGTTTCCTTTTTTGTGGGAGCAAACGGCGGCCGCCTCCGGCTTCGGAACGTGGCCGCAGCGCACGGCAAGCGTGGGCCGCTCGGTCCCGGTCGGTCAAATCGGGCGGGCGCGCGCGCGCGTCGAACTCGCCTCGCGCGGCTGGCAGGTGGACAAGTTGCGGCAAGGCGTCGCGGTCGGCCGAACGTGGCGGCGCGCGCAGGCCCCGGTCTCGCTCGCGCCGTGCGGCGTCGTTGGGCTAAAATCGGGCGGCGCGCTGGGCGCGGCTTTGGACAGTGTCACTGATGGTAACGGCTGAGGCGATTCGGGCCGCCTATCCGCACGTACGCGCGCGCGTGCGGCACACGCCGCTGTTCACGTCGGAAAGCGTGGCGGCGCGGGCTGGGTGCGCGGGCCGGCTTTTTCTTAAAATGGAAAGCCTTCAGCGCACCGGTTCCTTTAAAATTCGGGGTGCGACGCACAAGGTGGCAACGCTGACGAAGGCGGAAAAAGCGCGCGGCGTGCTCACGGCTTCGGCGGGCAACCACGCGCAGGGTTTGGCGCTTGCCGCGCGTGAGGCGGGCGTCGCCTGCACGGTCTTCATGCCGGAAACGGCCAGCATCGCCAAGATTCAGGCCACGCAGGGCTACGGCGCGACCGTGGTTCTGGCCGGGTCGAACTTCGACGAGGCGGTCGCGGCAGCCAAAATGCGCGCCGACGAGACCGGAACCGTCTGGGTGTCCGCCTACGACGACGACGGCATCATCACCGGCCAGGGCAGTTTGGGCATCGAACTGCTGGAAGACCTGCCCGACGTGAACACGGTTCTTGTGCCAATCGGCGGCGGGGGCCTGTTCGCGGGCGTGGCGACGGCGGTAAAAGCCGTTCGGCCCGCCTGCCGCATCGTCGGCGTTCAGGCGGCCGGCGCGGACACGGCCGTGCGCTCGTGGCGCGCGGGCCGCTTGCTGCCGCGCGAAGTTCCGGTTGAAACCATCGCCGACGGCATCGCCATCAAGTCGCCGTCCGCGCGCACCTTCGCCTACATTCAAAAATACGCCGACGACATGACTGCCGTGAGCGACAACGCCATCGTCGAGGCGATTTTACTTTTACTGACGCGCGTCAAGGTCGTGGTCGAACCATCGGGGGCCGCACCGCTCGCCGCTCTGCTGGAACACCCCCACCTCGCGCGCGGCAAAACCGTCGCCCTGTTGTGCGGCGGCAATTTGGACACGCGCCGCTTGGCCGACCTGATCGAGCGCGGCATGATCCGGGGCGAGCGTTATTATCACTTTTTCACCGCGTGCAGCGACAAGCCCGGCGGCCTGGCCGGCCTGCTGGAAGTCGTCGCCGCGCTCGGCGGCAACGTGATCGAGGTGACGCACAACCGGCTGTCGCCCGACGTGGCCTACAACCGCACCGGCGTCGAGATGCTGCTCGAAGTGCGCGACGCCGCCCACATCGCCGACATCGAGGCCGGGCTGCGCGCCTATGGCTACCCGGTCCGCCGACTGGACTGAGTTTTTCAGCCGGAAGCGACGGTTGCCCATTGGGAGCGAACTGATGTACAGTAGCGCACCGCCGCGGCCTGATGACGCGCCGCCTCGGGTTTCCTTCGTTGCAGAAAGGGTCTTCCTCATGTTCCCATGCAGCACCCGCCCCGCTTCCCGTTCCTCGGCAGCGGCGTTCACGCTCATCGAGCTGCTCGTCGTGATCGCTATCATTGCGATTCTCGCCGCCATTTTGTTCCCCGTTTTCGCCCAGGCCCGCGCAAAGGCGCGAGCGACGGCCTGTTTGAGCAACCAGAAGCAGATCGGCACCGCCTTCATGATGTACGTCCAGGACTACGACGAGACCATGCCCAACGTGGGCTGGTGGGACTCGTACGACACGGGCAACAAGTGGCTGGGCAGCTACAGCTGGCCCCTCGCGCTGATCCCGTACCACAAGAACACGGGCAAGGGCAGTTTCCTCAAATGCCCCAGTGACAGCGACTATCCCAACTTCAGCAAGCCCGAATACATCGAGCAGCTGATTGCTTTCAAGTGGCCGGGCGCCAAAGCGGGCATGACGACCCAGGAAATGGCCGAGGTGTTCCCGCTGTCCTACGCAGCCAACTACGCGCTTTCCTCCTCCGGATCAACGACTCCGGCCCGGGGCGGTTTGCCGCTCGCGGCCATTTCGAGCGCGGCGAGCGTGTTTTTGACCAGCGAATTCGGGCGCGGGACTGCCCCGTGGTCAAACAGCCAGTACAGTGTGTACTACACGTTCCCGGGCTACCCCAACCCGTACACGCGCTGGAAGGCCGGCCAGCGGCATCAGGGCGGGCGCAACTTCACCTTCACCGATGGCCACGCCAAGTACATCAAGGAGCCGGTCAGCCTGGACACACCCGGCCAGTACACGCAGGACCAAGTGACAGGCTTTTACTGCCGCAAGGGTATCTACACCCGCCCCGACGAGGACGGCACCTGCAACTACCCCAAGTAAGCCGAACCCGTTGCCGAGAAAGATCTTAGCCGCAAAGGAACGTGTGTTCCTTTGCGGCTAAATCTTGTCTGGCGGGTAGCGGAAGTGGTCCGTGATAGGCCACGCGGTCAGGCAGTCCTCTTCGCGGCAGGTGGGGCCGATGTTGTGGATCACGAGCGGCACGCTGCCGGCCGCGTTTTTTTGATCCGACACGATGCCGATGTGGTCGAGGCCATTGGGCAGTTTCCAGCAAACGATGTCTCCCGGCCGCCACACGCCCGCCGCGAGCGTTTGAGGGGTGACTTGCCGCGTCAGAGTTTGGCCGTGGCGGGCGAAGAAATCGCGCAGGTTCCGGACGCGGCGGTGGTCAATGCTGCGGTCGGGGCGCGAAACGCCGCGCCGCCGCCGGTCCGCGTATACTTCGCGCTGCAAGTCGTGGCCCACCCCTCTCAGGGCGCGGATCACCACGTCGGTGCAGGCTCCGCGCCGGCGCGCAACGTCACCGTTGGGATAAGCGAGGCCAACGTAGGATGCGTCGTACACGTCGCCGATCTGCGCCCGCGCGCCCGCGACGATCTTGCCCCCCACGCTCGGCGGGGCGGCGGCGGCGACGCGAGCAGCGGCAAGGAGGGCCGCAGCGAGCATGACGAAACTGAGCCGGCGGCGGGAAGGCAAAAAAGGCAAAAAGCGTTTATCGTTCATGAGCATTTTTTGTGTCCGGCGCGCGCGTGCGTTCGTGCAGGAACCCCGCGCGCGCCATGCGCGTAACTTTTCTCGTGCCGGCGCGACGTTTCCTTGATGCCCATGCGTGGGCGCGCGCTCAATGTCCTCGCTCGAAGGAGTTTTCCCATGCCCGACCGGCGATTTCCTCGCCTTTCGCGTCCCGATGCCGCCGCCGCTCTCGCCACGCTTTTGCTTGCCGGCTCGCTCGCGCCCGTTTGGGCAGCGCAAAAGCCTGCCGCCCCGAAACCGGCCTCGCTCCCGGCAGCCGCCACGCCGCGCGAGCAACTGGCGCGTTTCCTCGCGCTCGAAAAGGCCGTCGAGGAGCAGCGGCGCGCGCTCGGTATTCCCGGTCTGGCCCTGGTGGTGGTGCAGAACGACAAAGTTGTTTTCTTGAAGGGTTTCGGGCAGCGCGACGTTGCCAAGAAACTTCCCGTCACGCCCAATACGCTGTTCGCCATCGGGTCGTCCACGAAGGCGTTCACGGCGCTGGGCGTGATGATGGGCGTGGACGCGGGCAAAATCCGCCTGGACGATTCGCCCAAAAAATACCTGCCTTACTTCCAAATGCAGGACCCGGACACGAACGCGCGCATCACGGTGCGCGACCTGCTCAGCCACCGGTCGGGTTTGCCGCGCACCGAACTCGCCTGGGCGTCGGGCAAACTCACGCGGCCCGAAGTAATTCAGGTGTCCGGCCTGGCGAAGCCGACCGCCAAATTAGGCGAAAAATTCCAATACCAGAACGTGATGTACGCGGCGGCCGGCGAAGTTTCCGCGCAGGCGCTGGGCACGACCTGGGAGCGGCTGATGAGCGAGCGCATCTTCGTTCCCCTCGGCATGACGCGCACGAATTTGAGCATCGCGGAAACGTCCCGCCAAAGCGACGTGGCGCAGGGCTACGATTTGGACGCCACGACCAAAAAAACCCGTCCGGTCCCGATGCGCGACATCACCTCGGCGGCCCCGGCGGGCGCGATCAATTCGAGCGTGACCGACATGGCGCGCTGGCTGCGCCTGCTGCTCGGCCGGGGCGCGTACAACGGCCGCCGGCTGGTCAGCGAAACGAGTTTCCGCGAACTGGGAACCAAGCAGATCAGCGTCGGGGGCGGCGTGGATTACGGCCTGGGCTGGTTTTTGCGCGACTGGAACGGCCACAAAGTCATGGAGCACGGCGGCAACATTGACGGCTTCAACGCCGAGGTTGCGCTCATGCCCGACAAGCGGCTGGGCTTCGTGCTGCTGACCAACGTTTCCAACTCCGCGCTCGGCCAGGGCATCCTGGACATCGTGTGGAACCGCGTCGTCGGCGTGCCGCCCTCGGCCAAACTGGTGGACAGCGGCCCGGTCGTGCCGCCGCAAACCGAGGCCGGCACGTATGCCTTCGCGCCCGCGAACCTGACGATGTCGGTCATGTGGGAAAACAAAAAACTGGTGCTGACGGTACCCGGACAGCCCGCGTATCCGCTGGAAAAGGTAGCCGGTCGGCGCTACAAACTCGGCACGCCCGCGCCGGGCGGCTTTTTTGCGACCTTCCGGCCCGCCGCCGGGGACGCCAACAAATCCGAACTCCTTTTGGAGCAGCCGCAGGGCAACCTCGTTCTCGCCAAAACGCCGTCCGCCGCGTTGCCTTTGTCGCCCGCGCCCGCCGCGACGGCCGCGACGCCGGCCGGGGACGCGCTGCCGGCCACGCTGAACGAACTTTTGGGCACGTACGAGCGCGAAGGCAAGGAACTGGAAATCGTCGCCAAGGGGAACGTCGCCCTGCTGGCGCTGCCCGGCCAAACGCCGTTCGCGCTCGCGGAAAAAAGCAAGGACACGTTCGCGGTCGGCAACCTCCCCGTTCAACTCGTCGCGCAGCGCGACGCGGCCGGCAAACTGAGCGGCGTGATGCTCAAACAGCCGGGCGCGGACCTGTTTTTCGGCCGAGCCGTTCCGTTCGTGTCCCCGCTCACGGCCGACGAACTGCTCGCGCGCATGGTCACGGCGCTGGGCGGCGAGGCGAATCTGCGAAAGCACAAAAGCCGCCTCGCCCGCGTCACGCTCGACCTGGAAAATCAGGGCGTCACCGGCGAGGGCGTCAGTTGGGCGCAGGCGCCGGCCGCGGCCGACGTGCGCATCACGCTCCGGGCGCTGGGCAAAACTCTCGGTGAAACACACTCCTACTTCGACGGCGTGAGCGGCGGTGAGTCGTCGTCGTTTTCGCGCGAGCCGACGCCGCTGCGGGGAACCGCGCTCGCCCAGGCGCGCGTCACGAACGACTTTTACGGCCCGCTGAACGTTCGCGCGCGCTTCGAGACCGTTGCGATCAAGCGCGTCACGCGCGCCGAAAACGAGGACTGCTACGTGGTCCTGATGACGCCGTGGCGTGACCGGGGCGCGTCTTCGACCGCCGCCCCGCCCGCTCCGATCACCGACTACGTTTCCACGAAAACGTTTTTGACCATCAAGCGCGATTCGTTCGTGCAGACGCAGGGCATCAGCCTGCCGGTCACGGAAACCTACGCTGACTACCGGATGGTGGAAGGCGTGATGATCCCGTTCCTGACGACCACCAGTTCGCCGCTGTCGGGCCGCACGGTCACGCGCGTGCAAAGCGTCCAGTTCGACGCCCCGGTCCCGGCCGACGCGTTTCGCCCCGCCGCCGCCCCTGCGCGCTAAAAACGCCGCGCCGTCGCCTCTGCGCCCTCGCCGAACGAAACGTCAAAGTCGTCGGGGGCGAGGAACGCGCCTCGGATCAGGTCGGCGTGCCGGACCACGAAATCCGCGCCGGCCGGCGCGACCACGACCGAAACCACGTCAAAGCGCAGCGAAACGCCGTTTGGGCCGTCGTCCGCGAGCAAGCCGTGGCGGTTCGCGTAGGCAAGGGCGAGGCGCGCGATTTGCCGCTGCTTGGCGGGCGTCACCGCCTCGGCGGGCGTGACGCCGTTTCCGCCATTTCGCTCGGCGGCAGCGCGGCGCGTTTTCACCTCCACGAAGCACAAAACGGGGCCGTCCCAGGCAATGACGTCGAGTTCGCCGGGCAAACCGCCGCGCGTTTTGCTCAGGCGCACGTTCACGTCCACGATAACGTAGCCGCTTCGCTCCAAAAGCGCCTGCGCGGCCGCCTCGCCCGCCCGCCCCACGCCCGCGCGCCCGTCCCCCGCTGCGGAAGCCATGTCTGGAATTATAGGCGATGAACCGCCCACAGCGCGCGCGCGCGGCTCATCGGGCGGCAGTTTGTTGCTCAAATGCGCCGGCCAACCATGGCACAGTACCGGTAGTCTTTTGATCTACGCAAACAACCACGTAAGGAATTGTCGCCATGCGCCGAACGCCGCCGCCGCCGCGCCGCTCTCAACAACCGTTTTTTCCCTCCGCCCGCGCCGCTTTTACCCTAATCGAAATCATGATCGTGGTCCTCATCATCGGCATTTTGCTTTCCATCGCCGTCCCGAACTTCGTCAAGACGCGGGAAACGACGCGCAGCAAATCCTGCATCGAAAACCTGCACAAGCTTCAAGGGGCCAAGGAGATGTGGGCGATGGACAACAACGCGCCCCCGGATTCCGCCGTTAACGGCGCGACCGACCTGGTACCCGAATACCTGCGCCTTTTGCCCACCTGCCCGTCCGGCGGCACGTACACGCTGGGAGCAGTCAACACCATTCCGACCTGCTCGACCGGCGGCACGCACACCCTTAATTAGCCGATTGGCATGCGCTGGCGGCGTCCCGCGTCGAGGCGCTTCCCCGTCACGGTTCGAGCAGCACTTTTGCTGCGTGGCGACGAGGCGAGCAGACGATCTTGACCGCGCCTTTGGGCAGCGGCGGTTACTGCTGCCGCTCGCTCGACCACACCCCCTTCGCGTCGGTTTTGTTTTGCGACGGGCCGCCATAGTAGGGCGCGTTGCGCTCGGTGATCTGGAGCGGCATGTCACCGAGCGGCACGCCGGCCTCGTCCGTCACGAGCGCGGCCAGCACGATGCTGCGCTCCAACTTGAAGGGAGCGGCCGTTTTAGTTTCGTTCTCCGCCAGCGTGATTTTGACCGGGTCGCCCAGAAAGTCGTTCAGGCCGGCCCGGTAGCCCCGCGGCGCACCGGACACGAGGATTTCGTTTTCGCCGGGCGCGACGTACAAACGGAAACGGCCCGTTTTGTCTCCTTTGCGCGAGCGGCAGGGCCGCCGATGCGCCTTGAACGGCCTTTTACAGGTGCAAAACGATCCGGTCAGCCTCCACGGTGACGGCGTAGGTTTCCACGGCCGGGTCTTGCTGCTCGTCCGACGGCTCGATGCTGACTTCGTAGGCTTTTACGCGGACGCGGTGCGGGTTGAACACGGAGCGGCCGGTCAAAAGGTCGAACTCCCAGCCGTGCCACGGGCAGCGCAGAATTTCCCCGTCGCGCGCCCAAACGTATTCGCCGGGCGCGGACGGCAGCGCGGTTCCCTTCACGCTCCCCCGACACAGCGGTGCGCCCTGGTGCGGGCAGCGGTTGCGCAGCGCGTGGAACGCGCCGCCCACGTTGAAGACGCCGATGCTGATGCCGTCCACTTCGACGATCTTGCGCTGGCCCGGCGGGATTTCCGCGACGGTTCCGACAACGACGTGCTTTGCCATCTTCGTGCGCACCCGCGCGTTTACAGGCCGTACCAGGCGCGGGCGTTGGTTTCAAAAATGCGCCGGTGCAGGGCGTCGGGGAGTTTGGGCAGGGCGTGGGTGGGCGAGTCAAAATCCCAGTGCGGGTAGTCGGACGAGAACATCAGCAGGTTTTCCGCGTCCATCAGTTCCAGCATTTGGAGAAGTTTACGGTCGTCGTCGGGCTGCTCGACGGGCTGTGAGGTGAGGCGGACGTGGTCCTTGAGGTACTCGGACGGGCGGCGCTTGACCCACGGGACTTCGCTTCGCAGCGCCTTCCATTCGGCGTCGAGCCGCCACATCAGGCCAGGTAGCCAGGCCGTGCCGCCCTCGACCAGCACGACCCGAAAGTTCGGGAATTTCTCGAACACGCCCTCGGTCAGCAGGGAAACGAGGTGCGCCTGGAAGGCCAGACTCAGGCAGGTGTGCCACTCGATGTAGTGCGTGGGAAAGCCGGGCGAGGGCTGCACGTTGATGCCCATGCCGTCGGTGCCGGGGTGGATGGCGAACGGCAGGTTGTGCTTCGCGCACGCCTCGTAGATCGGGTAGTACTGCCGCTGCCCGAATGGGGCGCGCGCTCCGCTATCGGTCATGACCTGAACGAAGTGCGGGTGCCCGGCCCAGCGTTCGATCTCGCGCGCGGCGGCCGGCGGGTCCTGATGGGCAATCGTGATGCTGCCCTTGAACGCGCCGTCGGGGTTGTATTTGTCCAGCCACGTTTGGGCCAGCCAGTCGTTGTAGGCGGCGGCGATGGCGGTCCCGAAATCGGGGTCGGGTTGCAGGTTGCAGAAGGCACGCGGCAGCAAAATGGCGTGCGCGATGCCAAACTCGTTGAGGAGTTGTTCGCGCAAAAAATCGGGGTCGGTGCCCGGCCCGCCGCCGCCGGGCGGGACCGAATCGAGGCGCGCGCCGTGGACGGGATTGCCGAAAAAGCCGCGCCCGCCGCCGTTCCAGCGGTCGCGGAACGGCATCCCCATGTGCTCCTTGATCTCCGCGTTTGATTTGGGGCCGGGATGAACGTCGCAGTCAATGATGCCCGTTCGCCGTATAGAAAGTTCGTCCGGCTGTGCGGTTGGTGTTGTCATGATGGCTGTGGTCATTTCGGTTTGGCCTTTCGGTGCGCTCGTTGAGCCGAGGTGATTATGGACAGACGGGCCGGTCTAAGGTACGCGAACCAGGTACAAGGCGTCTTTGTACAAGAAACTGACGCTTTTGCCGTCCGGCGTCCAGCGCAGTAAACGGGGCTGAGCCGGTACCGGTCGGCTGGCGGCGCTCGGCAGTCCGCCCACCTTGATTGCGCCCAATGTTTTCATGGCGCTACCATCGGCGCGACTTACCTGTATGGTCATCATGCCAGTTCGCAAGTTCCAAAAGGTCCACGCGAGCCGGTCTCGACGCGGCGACAACACCACCTCGGCAGGCCATACCTGCTCCGGCGCGCGTAACAAATGTGTACGGACCATCTGTCGCGCTCCCCGTGAGGGCACTTCGTACAGGGGCAACGTATTTGCTTGGCCCGCGTACATGACACTCCAGCCCTTTATCAGAGCGCGTCCATCGGCCAGAAAGCCCAAAAGCGCGTTGGGACGTTCCGATGCGTTACCGGGACCTGTGTTCGGCACGAGAACGGGGATGGTTTGGGGTTGGTTACTGACTTCCACGCCCCGGAGCAGCAGCAATGAACTGTTTGTGCCGTGCCTCAATTCGCCCCAGGTAAGTCCGTTGGGCAGCCAGGCATGGTTGGTTTCGGGCGAGACCGGGACATCAGACAAGCGGATCGGCCAGCGCGAAAGCCGGGAGCCGTCCAGCGCCGCAACATAGCGCCACGCTCGTCGTCCGTCGCCATCCGCCCAAAGAAGCCAAGCACCATCGGGCGATACCTTCAAGGCAAGTGGAATCCGCATCTGCCCGGCCAGCCGGTCGTTCAAACGCTTGAGCGGCAATTCGGCTCCGTCCTTCGTTGTCTCAACCTGGGTCAGATAACACCGGCCGGGCCGCCAACGCGAAACGATCAAGCGTGTGTCTGACTGCCACGCATAATCAACCCATCGGTCTGCCGGAGCCAGGCGCATCATCTTGGCAGCGAACCGCACCGGATCGGAAGCCCACACAAGCGCCGCTACGGTCATAACAAGGCAAATCAAGAAACTTGCGGCCAACAAAAGACGGTGATGGCGGAGCATGGTACTCATATCTGCGCTCAGGAACGCGACGAGGCGGCGGAACCGGCCTGCTGCTCCCGGTTATCGTCTTCCTGGTAGATACCCGCCGTGCGGAGCGGAACCCTGGATAGATCGAGCGGGGGCGTGAAGTCGCTCGCCAGACGCACGTTTCGGTCCACCTCGTCGGGCCAGCGCGCGCCGACGAGTGCGGTGTGAACGCGCGGGTCGGACAGAACGAAGCGCAAACACACGTCGTACACGTCGCGGGCCGCGAGCCATTCGGGGGCCAAGTCGCGCAAAATACGGGGCAAAATGCCGCTCGTCATCGGCCGCATCACGGCTACGCCGACGTTTGCTTCTCGCGCCTTCGGCAGCGCGTGCTCGGCGGCTTGCTGGTTGAGCAGGTTGTAGCGAATCTGGGCCACGTCGAACGCGCCGGACGCGAGCAGGGGCAGGCAGGTGAACGGCTCCTCGCAGGTGAAGCCGAGGAAACGCACCTTGCCCTGGTCGCGCAGCCGCATCAAAGCGTCGAGCGGTCCGTTTTCCAGAATATGGCGCGCGTCGCTTTCGGTGAACATGCCGCCGTGGAACTGGATGACATCCACCGTTTCGCGCCGCAATCGTGTCAGCGACGCCTCGACGCTCGCGATCACTTCGGCAGCGCCTGCCCCGCCCCACGGGCACTTGGTCGCCAGCGTATACGGTGCGGCCACGCCCTCCAGCGCCTCGCCGTAGATGCTTTCCGAGTTGCCGTCGCCGTAGCCGGGCGCGGTGTCGAAGTAGGTAATCCCTTGTTCGAGCGCGTGCCGGATCGTGGCGACGGCCTGTGCGCGGCCGTCGGGCGTGAAGGGGTTCCAGTTTTGCGCTTCGTTCACGCCGCCGAACGGAAACCCGCCCAGGCCAAGCCGCGTGACCGAAAGATTCGTGCGCCCGAACGTCGTCGTGGGAAGCCCGCTCATGGCCGAACGCCTCCTGTTTCGCGCCGGTTGAAAAAGAAGTTGTCGTGGCCGGGCGCGATGATGTCCGCCTCGCGCCGCAGCCGGTCAATGCTTTCGGCGACGGCGTCAAAGTCATGGGAGTTGAAGTAGCCGGCGCGGGCGTCGAAAAAATCGCGCGTCATCGCGGCGTCGGCGGCGACCACGACGCGAAAGCCGTCCGCGTCCGTGAACGTCAGGCCGGCCAGGCCCGGCGTGTGGCCGGGCAGGTGAACGGTGCTCACGCCGGGCACGACGATTCCGCCCTCGGCCGCGACGGGCGTGATGCGTTCCAGCAAATTGCGCTCGGCCGAGCCGGCGGCCGAGTTTTCCCGCACCAGCGTAATCTCGGCGTCGGGCATAAGCCAGCGCGCGTCGGGGAACGCTTCCAGGCCGAAACGGTGGTCGCCGTGAAAATGGGTCAGGAAGACGTGGGTGACGGCGTCCGGGGTCAAACCCGCCCGGCGGTCGAGCAGGCCGGGCATCTCGGCCGGCGGCAGTGACGGGTCCACTAAAATCACTGCCTCGCCGGTCCGAATGAGAACGGACGTGCAAAGCGGGCCGCGCCGCCCCCGGCTGTCGTCCTCGCCCCAGAAGCGGTTGCGCGACAGATGCCCGATGGTCAGCACGGCCCATGTGATTGCCTCAGCCGAGCGCGTCTTGTCGTTCACGTTAACTCCTCCGATATTTTTCTCTGCTGCCGCCGGCCTCAGTGTACGCGGCCCGGCCGGCGCGTTCCTGCTTCGTTCGTGCAGGGAACGCCGCCCGTCCCGCCGAATCGAAAAGCGTTTGGAAAAGTCAATCACGAACGGCCGATGAACGAAGAAAGCGACAAATTGTTGAAAACAAGAACGCGGCGGGAAATTTTGCAAGCCGGCGCGCTTGCCGGCTTGACGGCGACCGTGGCGGGCCGGCGAACCTTCGCCGCCGCGGGCACGCAAGCCGCCGCGCCGGCCGGGGCGAAAAAACCGCGCACGATCCTGGTCTGGTCCGAGGGGACGGCCCCCACGAGCGTTTACCCGAACGACATCCGGGGAGCGGTCGCCGATGCGCTCGCAAGCCTGCCCGGCGGCGGCTACGTGGTTAAAACGGCCACGCTGTCCGACCCGGATCAGGGTGTTTCGCAGGCGACGCTTGACGACACGGCCGTTCTTTTCTGGTGGGGCCATCAGCGCCACGGGCGGGTCACGGACGAGACCGTCGCGCGCATCGTTCGGCGGGTGCGCGAAGGCGGCATGGGCTTCGTGGCCCTTCATTCCTCCCATTACGCCAAACCGTTCAAGGCCGTGCTACCCGCCGACGGCTCGTGGAAAGAGTACACCAACGACGGCAAGCCGCACCGCATCGTGGTCGCAAACAAGAACCACCCCCTTGCGCGCGGCGTGCGCGATTTCACCATCCCGAAGGAAGAACGTTACGAGGAGCCGTTCCAGGTGCCCACGCCCGAAGCGGTCGTCTTAGACGGCGTTCACGAGGCCAACGGCAACCACGCACGGCAGCTGCTGACGTGGGCGGCCGGGCGGGGGCGCGTCGTGTATTTCCGGCCCGGCCACGAGGAGTTTCCCGTGTACTTCATGCCGGAGGTGAAGCGCGTTCTTCGCAACATCGCCCTGTTCGCGGCCGGCGACGAGGCCGGAATCTGGGAGGACAACGATCCGTTCGCCAAAGCCGCCCGCGCCACCGGCGAGCCGCCGCTGTCGCTGATTTTGCGCGACGCGGGTTACGGCGGCACGCAGGTCGTTAACGGGGGCGAGATATTCGCTCAACTAATGGTCAAAGCCGACCCCCGCCGTCCGGTCACGTTCCGCCCGCTGGCGGCGTTCGGCGTGCCCAAAGTCTGCACGGCAGGCTGGTTCCGCCGGATCGCGCGCGGCAACAACCTGGAGACGCGGCGCATCGCGCTGTGGCACCTCGACGAAAAGCACAACAAGCAAATGGCCCCGCCGCTCGCGCGCGGTGGTCGAACCGACTTCGATCCCGGCGACGCGCAGTTCGGCCTGTGGGTCGCGTCGGCCAACTTCCCCGGCGAGTTTATCTACACCGAGGACGTGCTTCAACAGGCTATCAAACGTTTCCCGGCCGACAACGATCACAAGGCGCACGCCTACCAAGCCGTCAAGAGCGACGCGTCGCCCGTCCCGAACGCGCTAATCATCGGTTTCGAGTATTCCACCAACGATGACAACCAAGAAGTCGTCGCTCTGGTCGAGAACGTCCGGCCCGTCTTTACGATTGACTGAGCCGACCGCACGGGAAGGAGGCCGCCCCGCCGTTGTTGTCAGTCCACGCCCTTGATGCTGGCGAGCGGCGTAAGCCTGTGCGTCACGTGGGCAAGCCCCGCGTCCACCACGGCCGCGATGACATCCTTCGCCGGCTTGTACACGTCCGGCGACTCGTCAATGGGCACGTCGCCGCCCGCGTTGACCAGAACGTTCAATCGCTTCATTTGACGGTTCACGCCGCTTTGTGTCAAACGCTGCTTCGCGTCGCCGCGCGACAAACGGCGGCCGCAGCCGTGGTTGACGGAAAAAAGCGACCGGTCCGCGCCCGATTTCGGCAGCAAAACGTAACTGGTGTCGCCCATCGAGCCGGGAATGAGGACGGGGTGGCCGGTCGCCTCCCACTTCGTTCCGGCAAGGTCCGGGTGCCCGGCCGGGAAGGCGCGCGTCGCGCCCTTGCGGTGGACCCAGGCCGCGCGCCCGTCGGGCAATGTCTCCTGCTGGGCCAGGTTGTGGCTGATCTCGTAGACCAACTCCAAATCCTTTCCAAAAACGCGCCGGAACGCGGTTCCGACCTGCGCGCCGATCAGCAGCCGGTTGGCAATGGCGAAGTTGCCGCCGGCCGCGACGGCGTTCTTGTAGCCGGCCCAGTGGGGCGAATCGGGCAGAAAGTAGGTTGCCTCCAGATACGCCTTAGTGCCCCGCTTCTGCTGCTCCTCGCGCGCCTTTTGCTGGTAGTGCGTGGCAAGTTGGTAGCCGAAGCCCCGGCTGCCCGTGTGGATCATCACCCACAGTTTGCCGTCCTGATCGTGCTGCAACTCGCAAAAGTGGTTGCCCGCGCCGAGCGAGCCTAACTGCCCGATGCCTTTGTCCACGGCTTTGGCGGGCGGCTCCCAGGCATCGTCCACGGGGAAAAAGTCGCGCTCCGAGTTGCCGCGTTCGTCGCCCAACGCGCGTGCCCCCTGGCGGATGATCGTCTGGAACTCGCGGCGTGAAAACGAAAAGTTGCCGCGCTCGCCCACACCCAGCCCGATGCGCTTCATCACCTCTTCGCTCCATTTGCGCCGCAGTTTGTCCTCCAGGCCCTTTGTGTGGGACACGTCGGAGCGGAAGCAGGCGATCCCGCAGCCGATGTCGTGGCCGACGGGGGCTTGAAGCAGCGTTCCGTCAGTGGCAATCACGCAGCCGACGGGAACCGTGCCGCCAACGTGCGCGTCGGGCGTGAGCACCACGTCGAGGATGCCGGGGATAGGCGCGATGCTTTGCAGTTGCTGGTACAAAGCGTCGTCGGTCTCGGCCCAGAGTTTTTCCGATAGAAACAGGCGGGCGCAAACGCCGTGGCCTAGGTCAAGGGTGTAGTAGCCCTCGCCCGACCAGCGGCATTGCTCTTTCAAGGCTAGTTTGGGAGTGTTCATGTAGGTCATATCGCTGGAACGTAAGGCATGGCTAAGGAGATACTCGTTAAACTTGCGAGGCTGAACGCAAAGTGTCGGGTCGACCGACAGAAAAATTTAAACTGGACATAAATTTAACATACGTTGACCTGGGCAGCAGGAAAGATCGCGTCCTAAAATAGGCTTGTAACAATCCCGTCTCACCTTTTTGGTGACGGGCCAAAACGAAAAGGACGAAACGAATGACAAGGAAGCGGTTTTTGGGGGCGGCATTGGTTGCCGGAGTAATCGGCGGCACGCTAACCGTACCCGCGTTCGCGCAGAACATGGCGCATGGCAAAATGCACGCGATGAAAAAAACGCGATGGGCGTTATTGAGGCCCGTTACGGCGGTCCTTCGTATGGCGGAAAGCCCGCACTCGCCGTGACCGCCTCGCTGGTGCAGGCCGGCGGCGGTCCGGAAAACTTTTCAATTGCTCAGGCGCTCACGGCGATGGTTGGTAAGGATTTGGTGGGTGCGGAAGTCGCCAAACTCACCAAGCAGTATGGCGCAGACCGCGTGAAGTCCTGGCTGGCGGTGTTTGACTTCGCCGTTAAGGATGGGCTGAGCATCGCGACAAAAGCGGGCGTTACCCTCCCGGCACCCAGCTTATCGGGCAAACAGCTGGCCGCCACTCTGGTCATGGCGGGGCTGGACAAGCACAAAACGTTTTATACCGAGTATCTGCTGGACAAGGCCGTGTCGAACAACATCCACCATCAGGTGATGGCGAACATTGATGCTAAGTTCGGCGAGAAGGCCGACGAGGACTACCACCGCATTACCAACCAGGCTATGTACGACCTGGCACATGCGCTGGGCGCCAAACAGGTGAAACTCGCCCGGCTGCACTAATCGGCAGGCGCAAGCGCGCACCAGCCGCGCCGGCCACAAGCGCAAAAGGGCGGGAGGCTCCAAAGCCTCCCGCCCTTTTGTGTTTTGTTTTTCCAAACGTGTACGATTCAGGCTTCGGCTCCTGGGACCGGAGCGCGGAAGCCCTTCAGCCGTAAACTGTTGGTCACGACGGACACGCTCGACAGCGACATCGCAAGGCTCGCCAGGATGGGCGACAACAGCCAGCCGGTTAACGGGTACAGCAGGCCGGCGGCGACGGGGATTCCGAGCGTGTTGTACACGAACGCCCAGAACAGGTTCTGCTTGATCGTGCGCAGCGTCGCGCGCGACAACGCAAGCGCAGTAACGACGCCGCGCAAATCGCCGCCGACGAGGGTGATGTCGCTCGCCTCCATCGCAACGTCGGCCCCGGTCCCGATGGCGATGCCGACGTTGGCCTGCGCGAGCGCGGGCGCGTCGTTGATGCCGTCGCCGACCATGCCGACGATTTTTCCTTCCGCCTGAAGCCGCTTGATCTCGTCCGCCTTGCCGCCGGGCAGCACTTCAGCCAGCACGCGCTCGATGCCGACCTGAGCGGCGACGGCGCGCGCGGTGCGCGGATTGTCGCCGGTCAGCATCACCACGGAAAGACCCTGCCGCTTCAGGGCGGCGACGGCCGCGCGCGCATGCGGCTTGACCGGATCGGCGACCGCGATCAGCCCGGCCGCGCGTCCATCAAGGGCGATGACCATCGGCGTTTTGCCCTCGGACGCGAGCACGGCGGCGCGCTCCTCAAGGGCGGCTTCAAGGACGACGCTCCGGTCACGCAGCAGTTTCGCGTTACCGATCAGCAATCGCCGCCCCTCCACCTCGGCCTCGATGCCGTGCCCGGCGACCGCGTTGAAGTTTGTCGCCTCGGCGAGCGGGAGGCCGCGCTCCTCAGCCCCGCGAACGATGGCCTCGCCCAGCGGGTGCTCGCTGCCGCGCTCGGCGGATGCGACGAGCCGCAGCAGTTCGTCGTCGCTGATTTCGCCCGTTGCTACGATGTCGGTCAAAACGGGCTTGCCCTGCGTGATCGTGCCGGTTTTATCGAGAACCAGGGTGTCCAGTTTGTGGGCGGTTTCCAGCGCCTCGCCGCCCTTGATGAGAACGCCGTTTTCCGCGCCCTTGCCGGTGCCGACCAGGATCGCGGTCGGCGTGGCGAGTCCCAACGCGCACGGGCAGGCGATGATGAGGACCGAGACGAAGTTCACAAGGGCGAGCGTGAAGCGCGTTTCGGCCGGCCCCCAAAGGTACCAGCCCGCGAACGTCAAAACGGCGATGCCCAGCACGACCGGCGTGAACACGCCGCTGACCGTGTCGGCGAGGCGGGCGATGGGCGCCTTCGCTCCCTGCGCATCCTGGACCAGCCGCACGATCTGCTGAAGGGCCGTGTCCTTGCCGACCTTCGTGGCCCGGAAGCGGAACGCGCCCGTTTTGTTGATCGTCGCGCCGAAAACCGGGTCGCCGATTGTTTTTTCGACCGGCAGGCTTTCGCCGGTCAGCAGGCTTTCGTCCACGGCCGACGCGCCGCTTTCGATCATGCCGTCCGTGGGAATCTTTTCGCCGGGCCGCACGAGAATAAGATCGCCGCTCACGACCTCCTCGACGGGAATGTCGGTTTCGCGCCCGTTGCGAACAACGCGCGCCGTTTTCGCCTGAAGCCCGACGAGCCGCCGGATCGCCGCGCCGGTTTGCCCTTTCGCGCGCGCTTCCAGCAGCCGCCCCAGCAAAATCAGGGTAATGATGACGCCGGCCGCCTCGAAGTAAACGGGCGGCGCGTTGCCCGACATGCCTTCGTGCGCGACAACCGCGCCCGCGAAGTAGCGGGGAAAAATCGTGGCCGCAACCGAGTACAAATAGGCCGCGCCCGTGCCGAGGGCGATCAGCGTGTTCATGTCGGCGGATTTGTGGCACAGGGCCGCCCACGCGCCCTTATAAAAGCGTGCGCCGCTGTAAAACACAACCGGCGTGGCGAGCGCGAGTTGCACCCAGTTCGCCCCCGCGAAGTTCAGCCAGGGGATGCGTCCGTGCGCCATCGCCATCACGAGCAGCGGCAGCGACAGGCCGGCGGCAACTGCGAATCGGCCACTCAGGCCGGCAAGTTCGGCCTTGTGCGCCTGCTGCTCGGAGTCAGCCGCCGTCACTTCCGTATTCGCGCCCGATTCCTCGCCCACGCCATAGCCAAACGCCTCGATGACACGGCGCAGTGTTCGAGTGTCCGTCATGCCAGGCAAGTATTCGATTTCCACGGTCCGCGCAACCGGGTCATGCGTGGCACGGACGACGCCCGGCTGCCGCTCCAGAAAAGTCGCCAATGGCTCCCTCGCCGTCCCGGTGAAATCCCCCACGACAAACGTGGCGCGGACTGCATCCGGGGTGCCGTAGCCGGACTTCTCAACCGTTTCAATCAGGCGGCGCGTGCCGGTCGCGGCCGGGTCGTACGCGATGGTCGCGCGTGCGGTGGCGAAGTTGACGTTCGCCTTTTGCACGCCGGGCGCTTTGCTGAGTTGCTTCTCGACGCGGCGCGCACAGGCCGCGCAGGTCATGCCGGTGATGGGCAGGTCAACCCGTTCGGCTTCTCGATTCTCTTCAGATGCAGTCGTGGTAGGCGTCATGGTGTTTCTCCGCGTGCTACTTCAGGAACCGCGAAAGGGCGGTTCGCACCTCGTCCAAAAGTTGTTCTTGCGTCATGGGCCGCGCGTGTTCGTGCTCGCTGGCCGTGCCGTGGCCGACGACGCAGTGTTCCAGATGCCCGGTGAGCAGTTCGACGCCCAGCGCGTCCAGGGCCGAGCGGGCGGCGGCGATCTGGTTCAAAATGTCCAAACAGTAGCGGTCCTCCTCGACCATACGCTGAATGCCCGCCACCTGCCCCGCGACGCGGTTCACGCGCGCCTTTATTTTTTGCCGTGCCGTCTCGTTCATGGCTGCCGTTCCCCAAAGCGAATTTGGCTTGCTGATACCCTGGTGGGGTACCCGTGTCCATGATACCCTGTGGGGGTATCATCGTCAAGCGCCGGGGAAATTCTCATGAAGGACAGCCGCCAAGCCGTGCTCAAAGCCGCCTCGCGCCCCGCCGACACGTTGAGCCGGTGGACGCGCGCCCCCCTGCTGTTCGCCGTCTTCCTGGACATGACCGGCTTCGGCATGGTCATTCCCGACGTGCAGACGCGCCTCGAATCGTTCGGCGCGCGCGGCTGGGCCATCGGGGCCATTCTGTCCAGTTACTTTTTGGCGCAGATCGCGGCCTCGCCGCTCTGGGGACGGCTGAGCGACCGAACGGGACGCAAGCCGATCTTGGTAGTGTGCGGCCTGCTTTCGGCGGCTTCCCTGCTGGTGTACGCCTTTGCCCACAGCCTGCCATTCGTGCTGTTCAGCCGCGTGCTCGCCGGCCTCGCCGCCGCCAACGTCGTCGTCGCCCAAGCGTACATTGCCGACGCCGCTCCCGATGAGGCGGCCCGCACGAAATCCCTGGGCCGTGTCGGCGCGGTTATCACGGCGGGTCTTATTTTGGGACCCGCGGTCGGCGGCTGGCTGGCCGAGCGGGGCGGAAACGTTCTGCTCGGCTTTGTCGCAGCAGGCGCGTCGGGCCTGGGGGCACTCTGGATCGCGCTCGCCGTTCCGCACGTTCCGCCCGTTCGAGAAACCGGAACGGCCGTCCGGCGGCTGACGACCGACCTGTCCCTGCTGCGGGAAGTGCCCCGGCTGCGCCCACTTTTCGTGCTCGCCTCGGCCGCGTTTTTTGCGCTCGCCTGTTTGGAGGGCACGTTCGGGCGGCTGATCCGGCTGAAACTTGGCTACGGGCCGTCCGAGTTCGGGCTGATTTTCGGCTACGAATCCCTTCTGGGCGTGCTCGTGCAGAGCGTGTTCCTGGGCTGGGTGACGGCCCGCCTGACGCCGCCCCGATTGCTGGCGGGCGCCTACGTGCTGCAAAGCGTCGGTTTGGGCCTGACGCCCTTCGCGCCGCACCTTGCCGCCCTGTTCCTGCTCAGCACGCTGTACGCGACCGGATCGGGCCTGGCCGGGCCGACCGTGAACGCTTTGTGCAGCGCGGCGACGCCGGCCGCGCGGCAGGGCGAAATGTTCGGGCTGCTTCAGGCCGCGCGTTCGTTCGGCTTTTTGCTCGGTCCCCTGCTCGGCAGCATCCTGTTCGACTGGCACGCCGAAGCGCCGTACCTGCTCGCCGGCGCGGTCCTGCTCTTGGTCGCCGTGTTCGCGCCTCGCGCGCTCCCCCGTTGACGAACGAAAACGGCGACGGATGAACGTGTCATCCGTCGCCGTCTTTTATCCGGAGTTGCTTCAAAAACGAGGGGCCGAAGCCGCCGGTTCTTAGAAGCGCCCGCCTCCGGAAGCGGGTGCAGGCATAAAGCCCATTTTCACCCACCTCCTTCCCTGGTTTGTAGACCGGTTGGCGCGCAAGCGTTCTGCAGCACGCGGCGCGCATCTTTCTTGTCGCCCGGACGCGGCCGGACGCTAAAGACGAAGCCGGCTAACTTTCGGCCGTCAGTTTTCCGTATTCCGCGCGGATGCCGCGAACGTGATAGGCGACGTTCGCGGACGTGCAGCCCATCGAGTCGCCGATCTGACGCCAGGTTCGGCCCTGGAGCAAACCGATCAGGATCGTGCGCTGCCGCTCGTTCAAGCGGCGCTCCAAATCCTGGACCAGCATTCGGGCGTCCACGTCGCCGGTCACGTCGCCGGTCACGCCGGCCGCGCCTGTGTCCTCGCCGGTTTCCAGCGGCTCGCACGAGCGGCGCTTGCTCCACCGGATGTGGTCCAAAATCTGCCAGCGGGCGTGTTTCAAAAGAAACTGTGACGGCGTGCCGATGGTGGTGTCGAGCGTGGGTAGGGCCTCAAAGACGGCAAGCCACGCCTCCTGAAGCAGGTCGGCGGGGTCCATGCCGGTGCGCGATGCGTAGTAGCCGGCCAGGGATTCGAGCCGGGGGCGCAGCATCGAGCGCAAACGATCCTGCGCGGCGGCATCGCCGCCACGGGCGCGCAAAAGCAACTTTTCCATGGTGTCCTCGGATGGGAAGCAGCCAAGACGCGGCACGGCACGAAAACAAACACACCACCGCCCGAAAAACGAGCGGGCGCGAAAACGGCGTCACAAAAGCGTGACGAAAAACGTGCGTGCCAGGTTGTAGGGAGAAAAAGGGCGCGGCGGATTACGCGCGCGCGGCAGACGACGACGAAGGGATGACCACTACTCGGAACGAGCAGCGTTCACTCGCCGATTCTCGACTGCCGCACGCCCGCACGCGATTTGCGGGGAGGGGGGCCGCAGGTCGCGGGGAGCGACCGGGCGGCTACCTACCGGACCGGGTGGGTCAGCGGCAGCAGCGAGAGGGCGAGGAACGCGCAGGTACCAGCCGTAGCGGTCATGCCATTGGCTTTTGCTTGCGAGTCACGGAGCCAATTGAGCATGGGCGAATACATGAACGAACCTCCTGGCGTATTAAAAGGCGCGGGCGAGACTTTGGGTGGGGCGCTCGCGGCGCTTTCTGGGAGCACTATAGCACACCCGGCCGGGTTTGCTAAAGCGACGAGAAAAAACTTTTGAAAAAAAAGCCGGAGCCAACTGGCTCCGGCTTTTTGGGCGCTTTGCCTGCGCCTGATACCCATTCGCGGAAAGTGGCAGTCCGAATCAGAAGCCGCTCACGTTCAGCCTCCCACCGGTCACGGTTTTGCCGCTGAGCGATGCCGTGGGCACGGCGCTGTTCAAAATCGCCGCCTTGATGGTCGCCGCGCTGGAACCTGGATAGGTTGAGGCATACAGGGCAGCCGCACCGGTCACGTGCGGCGTCGCCATCGAGGTGCCGTTGTAGGTCGAGTAGGTATTGAAGGCCGTCGTCGAGTTGATAGCGACGCCGGGAGCGCCAATGTCAACGGTGGTGGCTCCGTACTGCGAGAACGACGCCAGAGCACCCGTCTTGTCAATTGCCGCAACGGCAATTACGTTGGCAACTTCATAGTTGGACGGATAGGAAGCCGTCGTGTCGTTATTCGTACCGTTATTACCTGCGGCGGCGACGAAAAGGATGTCGGCCGCGTTGGCCCGCGAAATGGCGTCGAGCAGGGCCTGCGAAAAGCCGCCGCCGCCCCATGAATTGTTCAGGGCAACGAGGTTCAGGCCGTGGCGGGTTTTCAGGTCGATGAAATAATCTACGGCCTTGATGGCGTCAGCGGAAGTGCCGCCGTTGCGCCCCAGAAACTTGCCGGAGATGAGCGTGACGTTCCAGTTGACGCCGACCACGCCGACCGTGTTCGCTTTCGCCCCGATGGTTCCCGAAACGTGTGTGCCGTGATTGTCGAGGCTGCCGCGCTTGCCGCCGTCGTAGATCGTATTGTCGCCATTAGCGAAGTCCCACCCGTGTATGTCATCAACGTAGCCGTTGCGGTCGTTGTCTATGCCGTCAACCGGGTCATACGGGTTTGTCCAAACCTGCCCCGCGAGGTCCGGGTGGTCGAATTGAATTCCCTCGTCGATCACGCCGACGTAGACCGAGGCGGAGCCGGTGTGACCGACCGCCCACGCTTCGCCCGCTTGACTGCCGTACTGGTTAGCGGGCGTGGTGGCATCGCCGTACATGCCCCACAGCGAGCCGTTCGTGTAGTAGGGATCGTTCGACGTGGCTTGGTGGGTGTAGACCCAGTTTGGCTCGGCGAAGGCGACGGCCGGATCGGTGTTCAGGTCGCGGACGGCTTGGGCGACCGACCCCGGTATGGCGGCAAGAATCACGCCCGCGCTGCCTGTATCGCGCATCGCGTGGGTGAAGATGTGCTCTTGGGCAGCCGCGTTTACACGTCCGAACGCCGCGAAGCGCTCCTGCTCGGTGGCGTCCGGCTTGAACTGAACGAGAATCTGTCCGGGAACGAAGCCGGGTCCGGCAACCGGCGCCGCAGCGACGGCGCGCGGAGTGGACCTGGGCGAAAAGACCCCGACAAACACGCCTGCGGCGACCGCAGTCACGGTGCCGGTGGCGGCGAGTACGGAAAGGAGTGACTTGCGCAATGAGATGCCTTTCCCCGGGAAAAGTGGGCGAACGCTTTTAAGATGCCCATCCCGATTACCGGGCATTGTATCAGCAAAAACGGAGCGGG
>JAABUN010001262.1_pt1 | contig 57916 bp, 51 predicted proteins | sample 5559311 | NCBI WGS metagenome assembly JAABUN01 (sample SAMN10711877, study PRJNA513370) | rock metagenome | isolation source: Antarctica rocks | place: Antarctica: Victoria Land, Siegfried Peak sud
GTTTGCCGTTGCGCGTTTGCCCATTGCGAACCACATCTGCGCTTTGGCAATGAGTGCAACTCACCTGTGTCGTGACTTCAACCATAAAAAGAGATTACTATATCTCTCCCCACTCAACCACTACCAATAACCCCATGAACAATCAAGAAAAATCCGTTTCCGTGAATAGCGAAACCTTCCATGTTTCGCCCAACGCGACCGTTGCCGAGGTGAAAGCCAAGGCCGGTTTGCCCAAAAATGCGAAAGCATATGATCCCGCGTCCGGCGATCTACTTCAAGATAACGCTCCAGCCCCTCAAAAGCTGGGCGTGATTGAAGATTTCGAGCAGGGCTAACCCGCGTGGCGGCGCTTCGACCTTCATCGGTCGGAGCGTCGTCACTCGCTCTCACAGGAGAATTTCCGTGAATATTTTGACCATGACCGAACCCAGGTTTCAACGCCTGAAAGCGCAACTGTGTCAGCGCCAGAACTGCGAAAATTTGTCGGTCGGCTTTTTGACCTCGATTGAATCAACCGAAAACCGCGAGTTTCTGCTGCGTGACGACTTTTTGCCCGCAACCGACGACTACCGCGTGCAATCCGCTCACCTGGTCAGCTTGAAGGCCGAATCGCTGACCGGAGTTTTGCAACGCGCGCGCGATTATCAGGGCGTGATGCTCGCGCACAACCATTTGGGCGATGCATTCGCTTCGCCCACCGATGAAATCGGCATTACCAAATTCGCTCGCAACCTGAAAGATTTCCAGTCCAACGGCGTGTGGCTTCAACTGATTCAGGGGCGCGACGGCATTTATGCGCGCATCGGCAACACCGACGATTGCGAGCCGCTCGACCGCATCAAAATTATCAGCGACAATGGCATTCAACTCATCAAGCCGCTCAACAGCCGCGATAAAGAAACCGCCGCAGTTGATGAAGCGCGCCACACTCGCACGCTCAATCTTTTGGGCGAAAGCGGACCCGCGACGTTCGAGTTAATGCAAACGCTGAAGTTCGGTTTCATTGGCGCAGGCGGCGTAATGTCGGCGTTCGCCGATGTGTTCAAGTTCTTCGGGCCAAATCACGTCGTAATCGTGGACGACGACTGCGTGGAACGCACCAACGCCAATCGGCTATTCGGCTACCATCAGGACGACGATGGCGCGCGCAAAGTTGACGTGATGCGCCGTGAACTGTTGGCGTTTGACCCTGAAATGAACGTCGAAACGGTAAATGCGACTTTTCCCGACGAAGCCTCACTAAGCGCGCTAAAATCGTGCGACGTGTGGATCGTCGGCCCCGACAATCATTTTTGCCGTTATTGGTCTGCGCATTACTCCAACCGTTATCTAAAACCGCTTTTGGAATTCGGGAGCGGCATTCGGCTCGATAAAACCCAAGGGCGCCCTGTCGCGGTAGGGAGTCATTTTCGCTTGCAACTGCCCACCGAATCTGGCAAATGCCTGGTGTGCAATGGGCTAAATGTAGAGCGACTGCTCAGTCCGCAGCAGGAAGCGTTTAACCACGACGCAAGTCTGGCGACCGGCTACATTCAAAACAGCGATTTGCCAACGCCCGCGTCGGTCGTGACTATCAACTCCATCGCCGCGACGCTCGGATGCCGCACTCTACTCGCTTATTTTAGCGGCGTGGGAGAAGTGCCGTCTTATGTCGAATATGACGAACTAAACTGCGAAATCCGCAATCTTTCGGGGGTTCTGGCGAAGAATCCTGAGTGTCCTATTTGCGGAGGCGGAGCCGAATCGGTATGGGGATGGGGCGACACTTTACCGCCACAAATGCGCCTGATGGATGCGCCAGAGGAGGTAGAAAATTATGCCGTTCGTTGAAGCTCACGCAGCGCGCGCCGAGGTTGAATTGGAAGTTATGGGCGTTGCCGTCATCAAAGAAGTTGAACTCAACCGCCGCTATTTTTGGTGGAAAGAATCGGGACGACAGCCCATGACCAACATCGCGCTCCGCCGCGCCATAAATGGAACTTTGCTGGTTTATGTGGATGACGATGTGAATCCCGCCGATAACGTGTTACCTGAAGGTGTGTTCGGCGGCGTTGGGCAAGACGGTTGGCAACACCTTCGTATTCCCGCCGAAACCGATGCCGCCGTCGCGCTGGCCTGTGTCGCCGAAGTTTTGGGGCTTGAAGGTCAACCGCCACACTTTACGCCGGAACCGGAGCAAGCGCCCGTAATGCAGCCGGTAATTTTACCTTTGGAAGAACCGCTCGATGCCGATGAATCAGCGCCTGTTCCAGCGGCAGATAATCCACACGTTGAGGCCGACATTGATGAAGTGAACGTTGTCGCAAAGACGCCGATTGACCGAAAGGTCGTGGTTCCAGCGCAAGAAGCAAAACAGGACCAAGAAAAAACTCGCACTTACGCCAGGCGCTTTGGCAAAGACTTGACCGAGTTGGCGCAACAAGGCCAATTGGGGCCGATCATCGGGCGCGACGATGAACTGAACGCGGTTGTGGAAATCCTGTGCAAAAAGGGCAAAAACGCGCCGGTTTTATTGGGAGAACCTGGCGTGGGGAAAAGCGCCGTCGTGGAGGCGTTGGCAATTCGCGTTGCAGAAAATCAAGTGCCCAACGCTTTGCGTGGCGCGCGCATCATCGAAATCAATCTGGGACTTCTAATCGCTGACGCGAGTGCCCAAGGCGAATTAGAAGGCCGAGTGCGCCGTATTTTGGAAGAGGCGCGCGCTCAACCCGATCTCATTCTGTTTTTGGACGAGATTCACATGATCAACGCCCCAGCGATGGGCGGTAACGTAGCCAATATGCTCAAGGGTGATCTGGCGCGCGGGACTTTCAAGATGATCGGCGCCACGACTTACCGCGAATACAAGCAGAACATCGAATCCGATGGCGCTCTGGCGCGGCGCTTTCAAAACGTGCTGGTAAATGCACCTTCTGAAGCACAAACCCTGGAAATCCTACGCGGTTTGTGCCCAACGATGGAAGTTCATCATGGCGTCGGCATTGCCGACGAAGTCTTAGTGCAGGCCGTGAAGTTATCGGCGCGCTACGTCAACGACCGCCAGTTGCCCGATAAAGCCATCGATTTGATTGACCAAGCGTGTGCCCGCACTCTGCTTCAGGGTTCGCAAGCGGACGAATTCTCGGAATTGCCCGCGACTGAAATTCCTGATGAGAACGCCATCGAAGCCGCAATTCGCGCGGGCGATTACGTTCGGGCCAAGCAATTACACGCGCAGAAATCGGGCAAAAATAATGAGGTGGACTCAGAATGAAACAACTTACCGTTGCCTTGCTCCGCGAAGTCGTCGCTTCGTGGACGGGCGTTCCCGTCGAGCAGTTGGGCGGAGCCGACTTCGGTTCCGAGCAAATGGACAACCTGGAAGCGGCATTGCGCGCCGAAGTCATCGGCCAAGATGCGGCTTTGGAAGCGTTAGGTGGCGCCATCCGTCGTCGCACCCAGTTGGGCGCCGAAGACCGACCCATCGGTTCGTTTCTGTTCGTTGGGCCTTCGGGGGTGGGCAAAACCGAAACGGCCAAAGCTCTGGCGCGCCATCTGTTTGGCAGCGAGAAAAATCTGACACGCTTCGATATGAGCGAATATTCCAAACCGCACTCCGAGGCGCGTCTTATCGGAGCGCCGCCAGGATATATCGGCTACGACGAAGGTGGGCAACTCACCGAAGCCGTCAAACGACAGCGTTTTTCCGTCCTGCTTTTTGATGAAATCGAGAAAGCGCACCCGCAAGTTCTGACCGTGCTTCTGCAAATCATGGACGATGGACGTTTGACCGATTCGGCAGGCACGACAGTAGATTTCCGTCACACCGTTGTGATCCTCACCAGCAATTTGGGCAACAGTTACGTCGGCAAGGCGACCCAAGACGACGATGAAACTCAAGGGCACGTGATGGATGCGGTGCGCGAGTTTCTGCCGCCAGAATTTTTGGGGCGGCTCAATGAAATCATAATTTTCCGCCGCCTGAATGGGGCCGATTTGCAAGAGGTCGTGCGCCTCCAACTCATCAATTTAGAGGCGCGACTGGACAACAGAACGAAAATTATTGCTTCCGATCTTGCCATCCAAATTTTGGCCGAACAGTCTTCGGACGGAGATCGAGGCGCGCGAGCCGTGCGCCAAACCTTGCAAAAACGTATCGAACCAGGCCTGATGCAGCTTCGCTCACGCGGCTTACTGAAAGAAAATGCGGCCACTGTTCTCATTGACATCAACGACGAAGGACACTTCTGCTTCGATGTTCAATCCGACGCCGAACAGACATAATCTGGTGCAGTCATGTTTCAGTTTCTCGAAAATCTGTTCGGCTTTGCCTTCAATGCCTGGCGCAACCGCTGCGAAAAACGGCGCCAGAACGCACTTGAAGCCGCGCACCGTTCGCGCCCATTGTCAGTCGCTCCGCTCGCGCCCGATGCAGTTGTGCTGGGGCATATCGTTCCGTTGGAGGCGCCGCGCGGAAAGGAAGCGATTGCCGACAGTGGCGTCACAAAGGAAGTGGTCGCGCTTTCGGCGTTGGAGCGGCGCGTGCATATTCATGTTTTGGGCAGATCGGGCGGCGGCAAAACCAATCTATTGCTTTCGGCGCTCGACTTCGACATCGCGCGGTGCCACACCTGTTGTGTCGTGGATTGTCGCGGCGATTTAGTCGAGCGAATTTTGCATCGGCTGGCGCACAGCGAAACGCCGGAAGGTTTGCGAGAGCGTTTGGTTCTTATTGATTTGCGCGAGACGAGTCACATCGTCGGTTTCAACCCTTTGGGCGCGGAGAACGGCGGCGATCCCTATAGTCGCGCTTATCATCTGATGGGCATCGTGCGCGAGCAATCCGATTCGTGGGGTGTTCAGCTCGAAGAGACGTTACGCAACTGTCTTATCGCGCTGGCAATGACGGGTTGGACGCTGTTGGAAATCGAGCCGCTTCTGACCGACCCAGCTTTTCGTTCTCATGTCATGTCGCAAGTTTCGGCGCGTTCAGTCCACGCTTTTTTCGAGCGTTACAGCGCGCTTTCTAACGATAAACAGACCGCGTGGCGCTTGCCGGTCTTAAACAAAATTACGCCGCTCACTTCGTCATTTCCGGCGTTACGATTGATGTTGGGGCAACGACAGGGCTTCTCGTTTCGCCACTTGCTTGATGAGCAACCTGGTTCAATCATCTTGATTTCTCTGGCCCAAGACCGTTTGCAAGGCGCGGCGCATCTGGTCGGTGGCCTGCTTTTGAGCGCCTTTGAAACGGCGATTATGGCGCGCGTCGAACAACCCGAAGCGGCGCGCGTGCCCTGCTACTTGTATTTGGATGAACTGCAAAACATCGTTACTCAAAGATTCGAGTCATTAATCGCCGAGGGAAGACGATTGGGAGTCAGTTGCTGCTTGAGTCACCAAAATCTGGGACAGTTGCCGCCTTACTTGCGCCAATTATTGCGAGTCAATGTTGGAACAACAATCTGTTTAGGCACGGGCGCCGGAGACGCCAGCGAAATGGAAAAGGAATTTTTGTTCGAGCTTCCCGAAGACTCCAAACCACCCAACGTGCGCGCTCTGCTGATGAATCTGCCGACTGGCCAAGCCATAGTCGCCCGTCGCAATCGGCCCGCCGTGCGAATCCAAATCCCGCATCAGCCCGACCCCAAAGTCGAAGCGCAATTCGTCCAGCAGTTACGCGAAACATCGTGGGCCGCTCATGCGCGTCCGAGCACTGAGTTGGAGCAGGAGATGGCGCAACGCGAGACGAATTTAATGCCACAAAATGAGCCAACTGCCGACGTTACGCCTCGCTCACGAACACGAAAAACAGCCGCGCCGCGTGTCGCAAAAACGCCGGATGCTCCCGACAGAAACAAACCCATTTACGAGGTTCGCCATGACAAAACTGCCAACTTCAAATCTGACGACAAAACAAGCGGCAAGGGCAAAAAGCCGAAACCGTGACCGCTTCCGCCCTGCGCCTCAAGCCGGAATGGTGCTTCAACCGCGAGATGTGGAATTGTTGTGCGACTTGTTTCGCCACAATGTCATGTCTCGCGGGCAGTTGCAAACGCTTCACTACGGCTCAACGCCGCGTTGCAATTTCCGCTTGCGCCAGCTTTTCGATGTGGGTTACGTCAGCCGCCACGTCTTGCCTGGATTGCCGCACGCGCAAAGCGTTGGCGTTCAGGTTCTCTACTCGATTGGCAAAGCGGCGCTTCCCGTTATTGCGCTGCATTTGGGCCACGAAGAAAGCGAGATTCGCCGCGTTTATAGGCGCACGCGAACTCCGCTTTGGGTTCAACATTCGTTGTGCGTGGGAGATTTGCGACTGGCGTTTCATCGAGCGGCAATTGCGGGTGATGTTCAAATCGAACAGTGGCTTTCTGAGGAGGAAAGCCGCCATGACTTCGAGGTGCGCGCTTCCGGCGGCGCTTGGCGCAAAGAAGTTTTCAAGCCCGACGCCTTTGTCAAATTGCGCCAACAAACACCCGATGATAACGCCGAATATTGCTACTTTCTGGAAGCCGATTTGGGCACCACTTCGCAAGACAAGATGCTCAATAAATGGCGAATTCACCAACTTTACCAAGACATCGGATTGTTCCACGAACTTTACCAGAGCGATTCATTTCGCACTTTGGTCGTGACGACAAGCGAGCGCCGATTGGAAAATCTGCTCGATTTGATGGAGCAACAGGGCAGCGATCTCTTCTGGTTCTCTACCTTTGACGCGGTAAATGAACACGGAATTATTGCCCCAATTTGGCGTTCATCGTCGCGCCCCGACTCATTTTCGCTGCTGGACAAAGTTGCGTCGTAATTTAAACAAAATTATGCTTTGCCTTTCTTGTTTTCGCTGGACGACATCAGGCAGTCTTTTTTGTTCTGGATGCGGAAAATCCTATGGTGCCCGTTACTGTGGATCAAAGAAGCGCCATGCCAACGTAATGAACACCCAGTTCTGCTCGCAGTGCGGCTCCCAAAAGCTAACCGACGCCACTCTTTATCTGCCGCTTGGTTGGCTCATACGCGGCTTGGTCTTGGCCGTTTTGCTTTTGGTGGCCCGCAACGCGTGGGACTCACTTGTGCCGTTTGCAAAGCGCGAGTGGGCTGCGTTGATAATCGTTTTGTGCCCGATATTAAACGCGCTCTTAAACGGAATTGTGTGCGCCGCGTTATTCTACTGGCTCGTTTGGATATTCGCGTCTCTGCTCCCTTTCGATGTGGGAAAGCCAATTCAAAATACGCTCCGCTCCGGCGTAGGTTTGTTGCTCAAAATCGTCAATTTTAGCGCGCGCGCGTTGCTTCGCGTGCTGTGGCAAATTCTATTTGGCAACAGCAAACCGCGTAGCACCTGACCAAATCTGAGCTATCTAAGCTGGACTTTATCCATTGTCGTGGTTTCACGCTCAATTCTTTTTTCGATGTCGGGTTTGCCCTCGACATCGAAAAAAGAATTGAGCGTGAAATTTGCCGCGCGCGACCAAGCGTGGGAACGTTTGGTTCACAATGGATAGAGTCCAGCTAAGTGACAGTTCATTTTTTTGATGAGAGGATGGTTTCTACTGGCGCTATTTTTTCTCATAGTGAAATTACTCAAAGTAGTCGCGGTAGAAATCAGCTCACACCTTCGCAGCCAAGAACATGAGTAAATGATGTCACTGGGGAAGCGTTCGCCAAGTGCCTTGACGGGGCTAAGGCGCCGACCATATTTCTCACGCACGGCAGGCGTGGGCACAGTCCGTGTCTTTTCATTAGGAGTGCTTCGCTCGTCTCGAAACTCTGGACGGGGCGTCCGCAGAGAAAATGTTGATAGCCTTTTTAAAATGTCGCACTGACGCGCCAGTAACTCGCTCTCGCGGCGCAGGTGACCATTCTCTCTGGTCAGTTCCAGAGCGTTAAGTTGGCCGGTCGAAGCCGATGTGTCGGCGCTCTGGCTCTCCACCTCTTTGCGCCAGCAGTTATACAACTCGGCGGCCACTTCGCTGACTTTTTTGCCACTGCTGAGCCAGTATGCTGCGGCTTCATGGCGGAACTCAGACGGATGGCTGCCCCCCTTGACGATAGATGGGGATTAGGGTTTATTCATGTCTTTCCTCTTATTTTGCGAGGAAAGATTAGAACGCATTCTCTGCATCCATGAAGCCTTCCTCACCTTATCTTGTCCTCCGCTCTCATCTGTTTTCGGCGCACTGAGGCTCTTTTCCAGGCGCACTGAGGCTCTTTAATTACCGAACTTCAATAGCTCGCTTCTCGTGCTGAGATTGTCGCGCCGCGCGCCAGATTTGATGGCTGGCGACCGCCTCATCGGGCGTGACCATGCCAAATCGCTCGCCCAGAACGCCCGCACGTCCGGCGGCGAAGCTCGCCAGCATTTGCAACATCGCGTCGGGAAAACCGAACTCGAAGATGCCGCCCGTCACCGTTTCAAAGGCGCTTTTGTGGCCCAGATCGGTCGCCTTCCAGCACTGCTCTGGCTCGCGCTCGAATTGGTAAAACGTCTTCGGCTCTTTGGTCGAATATCGCACGCCGCCCTGCGTGCCCAGCACCTCGATAAACCAGGTGTTGATTTCGTTGGGCGCCAACCGTTTAGTTTCCAGGCGCATCGGCACGGTTTCGCCGCCAATTTCAACGTCGCAATGCAAAAGCGCGTTGTCCCAGGTGTCGCATATAGCCACGCCGCCTTTGCCGTCGGGGCGCTCGGAGACGCCCTTCTGTAATTGAGCGTAAACGCGCGCCGGTTTCCAGCCCAGACGCAGCGGCAGATGGGCGACGTGCATTCCCAGATCGTTCATCACGCCGTTCTCGCCGCAAAACTGGTTCTGACGCTTCCAGTTCGCTGGCTTGGTCGGATCCAGATCCGAAGAGTGGTGAAAACCGCAACGGATTTCCAGAATACGGCCCAGACTTTCGCGGTTCTGCTGCAAAAATTTCCACGCACGCTGGCTGCCAGGCAGAAACGGAAACTCCGAAGAACAGCGCACAAATCGCCCTAACTTCACGGCTTCATCGCGGACTTCCTGAGCGGCTTCCAGATCGATGCCAAACGGTTTTTCGGCCAGCAAATCTTTTCCGGCGCGCAGGGCTTTGAGATAAAACTCGCGGTGCAGATTGTGCGGGAGCGCGATGTAAACCGCGTCCACATCGGGATTAGCCAACAGTTCGTCGGCGGAATCGGTGATCTGCTGGACTTGCGGCACGCGCGAGAACCAGTTGCGCGCGGTCGGGTTCAGATCGCAGACGGCGATCAGTTCGGCGGGCGGCATCTCCTCGTCGGTGAGCGCAAACCAACGGCCCAGTGCCGAGGCGAATTCGCGGCCCATCAAACCGCCGCCGATGATGCCCCATTTTAAATTGTTACGATTCATTTGGCCTCCAGAAATTTCATGGCTTCAGCGGGCGTCGCTTTCTCGTGAACCACGCTCATCAAAGCGCGCGTGATACCCGCCGGACGAGGGTGTTGAATTACGTTGCGCCCATATACGATGCCTTTGGCGCCTTGCTCCATCAACTGAAAGGTGCGTTGCAGAATCTCCTGCTCGCTGGCCTTGCCGCCGCCGCGCACCAAAACCGGAATATCGCCCGCCGTTTCGATGACGCGATGATAAATCGAGACATCGTCGGTTGGGTCGGCCTTGATGATGTCGGCGCCAAACTCAACCGCCTGGCGCACGAGCGGAATAATCTTCTTTTCGTCGCCATCCACCATGTAGCCGCCCGCCTCGCTGTTGGGGCAAAACACCAGCGGCTCGATCATCAACGGCATCTTCCAGCGGTCGGCTACGGGCTTGATTTTGAGAATATTATCGATGCACTGCGCCGAAACTTCCGGTTGGTCGGGAATCGAAAACAGGTTGACGACCACGCACACCGCGTCCAGGCGGAGCGCCTGTTCGACCGGAGTTTCGATCATCTTCGAGAACAAAAATTTGGGCAGTTCTCGGCCATAAACGTTGGCGACATCGGTTCGCAAAACCAGCGCGGGCTTCTCTTTGCCAGGCAAACTTTGCAGTAGCGGAGCCTGCCCAATGGTGAGTTGAATCGCGTCGGGCGCGGCCTGCACCAGGGTTTGAACGGCGGCCCCAATGTTTTCGATGCCGCTGAGAAAGCTGGCTTCGCCAAAGAAGCCGTGGTCGATAGCCACGTCGAAGCAGTGGCCGCTGTGGGAGTTAAAGAGACGGTTAAGTCGGGTTTTCATGTTAGGTTTACCGGATTGGGACACGAGCCGGAGGTCTGCCAACCGTTGATGTTGGCGAGCGTGGTCTGGGCGATGTTGTCGAGCGCCTCGCGCGTGAAAAACGCTTGATGGCCTGTCACCAGCACGTTGGGAAAAGCGATTAATTTCGCAAAAAGCGCGTCGTTGCGCTCTTCGTTCTGGCGGTCTTCGAAGAAAAGCGCGCTTTCGTTTTCGTAAACGTCGAGGCCGAGCGCGCCCAACTGCCCGCTTTCGAGCGCGTCAATGGCGGCTTGAGTGTCGATCAGGGCGCCGCGCGAAGTGTTGATGAGAAAGGCGCCGCGCTTCATCGTCGCCAGCGATTGCGCGTTGATGAGATGGCGCGTTTGCGGCAAGAGTGGGCAATGGAGCGAAACGATATCGGACTGCGCCAAGAGTTCGTCCTGTTCGACCAGATGCGCGTCCAAATTCGCCAGTTCGGGAGCGGGAAACGGATCGCAGCACAGCACGCGACAGCCGAAACCGAGCGCGATTTTGATCATGCAAATGCCGATTTTGCCGGTTCCGACGACGCCGAAAGTTTTGCTGTGTAAGTCGAAGCCGAGCAAGCCTTCGAGCGCGAAATTGTTGGCCGCAACGCGACTATGCGCGTGATGGGTTTGGCGATTGAGCGTTTGCAGCAGCGCTATGGCGTGTTCGGCGACGGCAAAGGGCGAGTAGGCCGGAACGCGGCCAATCTGAAAGCCGAGTTCACGCGCGGCATCAAGGTCAACGCGGTCGAATCCAGCGCAACGCATGGCGATATATCGAGTGCCGCCGCGTGCCAAAACTTCGAGCGTCTCGCGCCCCAGATCATCGTTGACAAAAGCGCAAACGGCGTCGTATCCGGCGGCTAAATGGGCCGTCGCGGGCGTCAGAAGCGGCTCGAAAAAACTCCACTCGTGCAGGTGCGCGTCAGCGGCAGCCTCGAAGGAACGTTTATCGTAAGGTTTGGTAGAAAAAAGTGCGGTTTTCATGGGTTCGTGGATTGCGTTTTGATCCATTCGAGCGTGGCGGACAACGATCGATAGCCCGCGCTCGTGCCGACTTGCGTCACCACGAGCGCGCCCGCCGCGTTGCCCAATTGCGCGCTCGCTTCGAGCGAGAAACCGTTCAACACTCCGGCGAGAAAGCCCGCCGCGAACGCATCGCCCGCGCCGGTCGCGTCAACGGCCTCGACGTGAAAGGGCGGCACAAAATGCGAAGTCTCGCCATCGGTGACGAAACTTCCGCGCTCGCCCATCTTGAGCGCGACGACGCCCACGCCCATTTTCAGCAGGCGCGTGGCGAGGGCTTCCGGCGATTTTTCGTCGGGAAAAAGATGCTGGACTTCGTGCAGGCTCGGCACGAAATAATCGAGAAACGGCAGGCACGTCCGCAAATTATGGCACCAGTTTTCGTCGGGCGCGCCCGCCGTATCCAGCGAGGTTTTGACGCCTTTTTCGCGGGCCATGCGCAAAATCTCGGCGCACTGCGCGCCATCGAAACGCGGCATCAAACCGTGTCCGGCGATATGCAGCAAATCGGCGCCGTCAAGCAAACTCGCGTTGAAATCGCCCATTTCAAACGTCGCGTTGGCGCCGGTGCAATGCAAAAACGCGCGCTCGGCGTCCGATTGCACCAGAACCATCGTCGCACTGGTCGGCGTGGCTGCATCCACAGAGATCGCGGTCTGGGCGCCCGATTTTTCCAGTTCAGCGCGCACGAACTCGCCGAAACCGTCGTTTCCGACTTTGCCCGCGACCACCGTCGTCGCGCCCAGCATTTGCAGCCCGATGCCAGTGTTGGCCGCGCAGCCGCCGATGTGCGGCGTGATCGAAGGCACGAGCGCCAGCGCTCCCGCCGCCGGAATCGCGTCAATCGGTCGGCCAATCACGTCGGCCACCAGAATCCCCAGACAGATCACTTTCATAGCGTTTTATGTTTCAGCCCACAACAATTGCGGCCCCAAATTCTCCGCGACAGCGCGCGCTTCGGCGCTCAATTCTCCGCCGCTCACCCAAAAATCGAAGTTGCTCCAGGCAGCGAAACGAATCGTCGCTGGTGTCTCCCACTTTGTGGAATCGCACAGCAACACTTTGCGCTGGCAACGCTTTAGAATCGCGGTTTTCAGCGCGGCTTCGCCCACTTCGGTCGTCGAGGCGCCTTCGCTCGAATGTAATCCCGATGCGCCCAGAAAACACCAGTCGGCGCGCAGATGCCGCGTCCACTCCAACGCCAGTGCGCCCACCGCCGCGCCCGAAATCGCCCGCACTTCGCCGCCCACCAACAGCACTCTGGCGCCATCCTCATTTTCCACGGCGCGCGCCGCGAGGGGAATCGAGTGCGTCACAATCGTCAAATCGCGCCGCGCCAGAAGCCGCGCGCCCAGTTCCAACGCCGTCGTGCCCGCGTCAATCCACACCGTCGCGTCGGGCGGCACCAGTTCGGCGGCGATTTGGGCAATAGCTCGCTTCACCGCCGCCGCCGTGCGCCGCTTTTGCGCGAAAGAGGGTTCGCCACGAAAGTAAGCCGGATGCACGACGGCGCCCCGCACCCGCACCACTTTTCCCAGCGATTCCAGCTCCGCCAGATCGCGCCGCAACGTCGCGGGCGAGACGCCCAGCGCGCTTTGCAACTCGTGAACGCTCAACTTTTGCCGAGCCGCCACCAATGTGATGATGGATTGAAATCGTTCTTGAGCTATCATAGGCGAAAGAGGCGTTGAGCGAAATTGATTTAATTTGAGCGTTTCGCTCACGCTCTTTAGATATTACCACAGAACCACGTTTGGTGTGCAAGCCCGAAGAAAGTTCAACCTGTCGGCGAAGGCCGACGACTTGCTTGGTTGCGATTTTATATCGCATTCACAAAGCTGGAAAATGGCGCCATGTTCACCCTGCGCTGTAAGCGCCGTCGATAACAAAGGCCGAACCGGTAACGAACGCCGATTCGTCGGCGGCCAGGTAGAGCGCGGCGGCGGCGATTTCTGCGGGCGTTCCCATGCGTCCGACGGGTTGCGTCGCCGTCATTTCGCGGCGCGCCTGCGCGGGGTCAGCGTATTCGCTGATGCGCTGTTGCACGAACGGCGTTTCGACGCGCGCCGGACAGATGCAGTTGACGCGCACGCCATCGGGCGCGTGATCGAGCGCCATGCTTTTGGTGAGGCCCACGACGGCGAATTTGGTGGCGCAATAAGCCACGCGGTCGCGGATGCCGACGATTCCGCCGACCGAAGCGATGTTGATGATGTTGCCGCTTTTGCGTGCGATCATGCCTTCGATGAACGCTTTGGACAAGTTGAACACGCCGCGCACGTTGACGGCATACATCCGATCCAACTCTTCGCCGCTGGTTTCGGGCAAGTTGCCCACGCCGCCCACGCCCGCGTTATTGACCAAAATATCCAGGCGCTCCCACCGCTGGCAAACGGCGGTGGCTGCACGCGCGCAATCGGCTTCGCGGGTGACATCGAGCGGCATAAACTCAGCCTCGCCGCCACTCGCGCGAATGGCGGCAACGGTGTTCTGGCCGCCGTCCTCGTCGCGGTCGGCGACATAAACGAAAGCGCCCGCCCGCGCCAGAGTTTCGGCGATGGCCGCGCCGATGCCCGACCCCGCGCCACTGACTAAGGCCGTTTTATTGGTCAAATCAAACATGATGGTTTTCTGAATTGTCCGCCTGGCGCTTCCAAAATTGGGAGCAACTTCTTCAAAAAAAGAAGTTCTGTCTGTTCTTACTTTGGCATTGAGCATAATTCATACTCAGATGAAACTAACAATCGGTGCAAAGATGCCCACTGTTTTGTCCGCAATAGCTGAATACTCCATCATGACATTTTATCAGCCACGATTTGCTTGTAATCTGCGCCAACCTGCGGAAACTCGGCACGCAAGCGACTTGATAATTCTACCAGCGAAGGCGCAACATCCTCTACTTCGTCCAATGCATCGAGCAATGCGGCTACCGCTCTTTGGTCTTCAATTCTGCCGCCAAGCCTTCGCGGCCACAAATCGCTTGCCTGATTAGGATCAATCATTCGTAAGGCGCTTTCCAATACTTCGGGCGCCATCCGCCTCATCATCTCTAAAAATAGAGGTAGTTCTCTATGCTCGGCTGGGGATTCCACCTTTAACAAAAAACCTACAGCCATCCCTTGCGTGTTCTCCTGCGCGATGCGAATTGCAGTAGATTCATCCATTTCATACAACGTGTGCAACGACAAAATAGCAATGTTCCAGTTCATGCTATGAAATCCTGCTAAATCAAGTGAGGCCCCTGCACGCAATCGTTCGAGGACAACTTCAGGCACGATTTGAAGCAAAGTCGAGTTCATCTGCTCCAAGTCATTAACGTGACGCAAAACCCACGAACGGGCTGGCTCTTCATCGGGAGACAATGCCAAAGCGAAGAGCAATTGCTCCAGTTCTTGGGACATGAATTTCCATAAATCTTGCGATGCTCGATCCAAATCATTAAAATTTATGGACGCTGCTAATTGCGCATAAATCGTCTGCAACTCTTCGGCGTCCATGACATAACGCAAAAATATCAAAAACTCGGAGTAGTCGCGCCAATCGCCAGGACGCGTTGGACAATTTTGGCCGAAAGAGACAAAATCAACCGCCAGGCCCAGACTTCGGACAATTTGCTTTTGACGATCCGAAGGCTCACCATCGTCAAAAAAGTAACGCGCATAACCTAACGCGCGAAAGAAAATATCTCCGCTCAAGGCTCGCAATGCCTTGACGGGATCGGTGCTGATGGCTTGAGCCATTACGGGAATAGTCCGCTCGACTAAGCCCAAACTAAGCTCTTTGTCGAAACTTCCTATTCCCGTTGCCAGACTACCCATTCGATAAAAATTATCCGGCGTGATTGAGGCACTCAAGTCGGATAAAGTCGTGGCATCCAAGTAAGACTTCAACTGAGCGCGCCATTCGGAACTCGCGGCATAGGCCAACCGCCCCAAAAGGTAGCCCCATCCATACGCTTGATCCCAGGCCATTCCACGCATGGAAGCTCCAATGACGGCAGGGTCGGCGAGATCGCAAAGCTCTGCGCCGGATTCGCGCGATTCTTGAGCCAGCGTATTGAGAAATTCGCCCATTGCGTAAGCCGTCGTTGCATCCACATTCTCCAGCCAGTTCCCCAGCACATCCGCGTGCGAATTCACGACTTCCAAATGACGTGAGTTCCATTCGAACAGCGACTTGAGCGCAAACAAGGCACCACGTCGTTCCTGAGAAGAGTATGCGACCCAGCACCGCTCCGTCAAACGTGCTTCGATCTGATCGCTTATGATGGTATTTTGTCGTTGTCCACGAAAGTAGTCCGCGAATCGCAATTCATTCAAAAGCCACGAAACACCTCGAAGCGGCGGATCTTCGTTCAACGCGGCTTGAGCTAAGGCAATGACCGTCTGCGGAGCAGTGACATTTGCGTTGCCGTATCGAGGTTGATCGCATAAAACACGCAATGCGACAGTAGCAAATTGTAGATGAGGACAACGAAAGACCGATTCGCCCGATTCGATATGAGCGACATTGCGCGCCTTCAATAAAGATAGCGATTTCTCCAACCAGGAGCTGTCACGATTGAAAATCTTTGTGGCTTGTTCGAGCCAATCGCGTGAAGTGCCCGCATCTAAGGAAATGACTTGGCGTAGCGCAATGGCAGCTAACAAAAGTTCAGCACCATCGGAATCTCGTAACACAGCGATCTCATCTCCCACTCGCCGCTCTCCACGAGTCAGCACAAAACAGAACTTCCACGGCGTCTCTTCGCAGGCGGCGCGTTCAATGCGACTCTCCAAACGTTCATCCATGTAACTGTTGTCTCCAACGCGGTTATCTATGGCGCTCACGATGGAGAGTGTTTCCGCGCGCCGCTTCATCAATGCCTCGGCTAAAACAGCGACGGCACGCGTGCCAGAAACGCGAATTCCCTGGCCTTGCGGGTCTTCGGTTGAAACGACGATAACCGCTAACTTGTCATTAGCACGCTCAACAAGGCCACGCAGCAAGGCCGAATCAACACTTTGCGCGTCGTCAACAATCGCCAGCGTAGGATGCGGCAAGTAGGACACTGCATCGAGCAACTCCGTCGCTGCGCGCTGAGGTTCCACCAAACGCAAGACTTCCCAATCTTTCTCGTCAATTTCGCCCTGCTTGAAGTCATAGGCTGCCTGGTAAGCCGTGATGGATTTACCACTGCCACTTTTACCCGTGACTATCGCGCTTTTGGTAATTTGGAGCGCACATGTCACTTGATTAACTTCAGGTAAACGCGGGCAGACTGTCACATCGGCAGGGCCGAGCCGACCACCGGATAAAGCAGTGCTTAAATCGCGTTGAGTCTCAAACGTTACGTATTCCCAACCTGATACTTCTGCATCACTGAAAATCGCTCGAACCAGAGCAGGCAGGGCTTCATCTGCGGCCAAGTTAATGTCATTAGCTCCGCGCGCGCTGGGACTAATGCGTATAACGCGCCACTGCTGTGCGAGTGGGCCAGTCAACTTATCGACGACTTCTTTATCGCTTTCGGAGTAGCCAACGATCAGCAAAACACGAGGGTGCTGCGCAGCGAACAGTTGGACTTGCTGTAGCAGTGCGTCGGGAACAAAACCGGACTCGTGAGGCAGAATCCAAGGTGTCGCAGGATCAGCGGCATCGCCATGCGGTTTATGCAAAAGCGCCCCATCCGCGCGTAAACTACTTCCGTAAAGCCTCTGATGCGCTGTCTCCAGCAACGTGTCCCAATTGAGCGACACAACGGTTTCAATTGCGCCACGATGTAGCATTTCAACAAGCGCAGAATGTGCAGACGACGGATGCTGCACACGCTCGGCATTGAGTCGGGCAAATCCCTCTTGATAAGCACTGCGGGCGAGAGGACTTTCCGCAATTGCCGTCAAAGCAGATTGGAGACGAATACTGTCATCTCCGATCATCTCGTGCGCGCTTTCGCCCGACCAATTCTGTTTTAAAGCCAATCGATCGCGCGTCATAGGATCAGCATCTAAGGCGAACCACACCAAAGCGGACAATTGCCCCACAAGGGGAAAACCGCGCTGCAATGAAGCCCCTGCGCCAATAACGACGACAGATCCCCAAGTCCGAATTTCATGTGCCGCTTGATTAATGCACTGGCGTTGTTCATCGGTCATAAACATCCTTTTCTCTTGCACGTCACTTAACTTCCGAAAAATCTAATGTAACAAGTGTGACTTGTATTAGAACTCGTGCTAAGACTTGTGACAGACACCGATAATTTCGCGATGTCTGATTTTGGAGTTTATGGGGTCGAGGCCAAACGATGCTGCAACCACCTCGGCATTCCAGCAATTGTAGCTCAGTTCCTCATGGGATTGCTCTGCGAGCGAGCCAAACACTCTTCAATCAGCGCCTTGGCGCGCAGCACGTCGCGCTTTTGCTCTTCGCCCGCGATTTCGCGTTCGATGGTGAGCGGGCAGCGATAGCCAACCTCCAACAGCTTCTCGATCCAGCGCGGCACGTCCACGTCGCCCTCGCCCAACGGTTTCTCTTTGCCCAGTTTGTTCGGTTCGGTCGGCCACGAGCCGTCCTTGCAATGCACGCCGTCCACCCAGGGCGCCAGAACATCAAGCGCCTCAATGGGTTGGTCGTTGCCGTAAAGGATCATGTTTGCCGGATCGAAGTTGACGCGCAGGTTGTCGCGGCCCACGTCGTTGATGAAGCGTTTGAGCGTGCGCGCGGTTTCCTGGCCGGTTTCGAGCGCGAAGTTTTGGCCGCGCGTGGCCACGTCGTCGCACACGGCGCGCATCGTCTCGACCAGAGCCGGATAGCGCGCATCGCCCGCGTCTTCGGGAATAAAACCGATATGCGCAGCAACGCGCTTCACGCCCAATTCCTGCGCCAGACGCGAGATATGCGCGATGCGCTCGACACGCTCGGCGCGCGTGTCTTCGGGCACCAGGCCGACTGTCGCGCGCACCGTCGGGATGTCGGTGTAACTTTCGCCGCCGAAGACGCAAAACACCGTCGTGATCTCGACGCCGGTTTGCGCGAGCGCCGCACGCACTTCGGCGGCCTCGAACTCGCGCCCATTGAGGAGCGCCGAGGCGGGCAAAACCGCGAACTGCACGGTCGGAATTTCCATATCACGCACCGTCTGCAAGGTTTGCAACGGCCCGTCGGGAAAGTAAGTCATCAGGCCAAGGGCCAATGGTTGTTTCATGGTAGTTGTTTCAGTAGACGGGAGATAAGAGACGAGGAAGACAGGAGTTTTTGGAGGCCATAAGGTCAAAGAAAAAGTGGACTTTAAAGTCGCAGTTTTGCCAGTCAGGTTTTGCCGCCCAATTCTCCTATCTTCCTCGTCTCCTGTATTCTTTAGCTCGCCAGAATGCGATCCATCGCTTCTGATATGGTTTTCAAATCGTCTTCGCAATTGAAAAATTCCGCAGTCACCGATCTGTTGTATCCGACTTCGTGCAGGGCTTTCATCACGGCGGGGTAATCGACATCTCCTTCGCCCAGCGCACAGAAGCCAGCGGCAGTGCCGACGCTGCGCTTCCAATCCTTGAAGTGAACGCGCGCGATCCGCTCGCCTAGAATGCGAATCCACTGTTCGGGATAACCGGTCAACAGCACGTTGCCGACATCGAAATAAGAGCCGACGTGCGGGCTATTGAAACCATCAATAAAGTCACGCAGTTCGAGCGGCGACAGCAGAAACTTGTTCCACACGTTTTCGATGGCTAGCGTGACGCCGGTCTCGCGCGCGACCGGTTCGAGTTCGCCCAGTGCTGCGCGCGCGTTGTCATAAGCCACGTCGTAGGGCGTGCGCTCGAAGTCGGCGAGGAAATCGGCGCCCACGCCGCCTGGCACGACCAATAAGGCGCCCGCGCCCAAGACCTCCGTCGCGCGCAGGGCGTGGCCGCACAGTTCAATGGCGCGCGCCCGCGTTTGCGGGTTGGAACTCGTCATCGGGAACGTCCAGCCCAGTCCCGATGCCGTCGAGACGATTCGCACGTTGTGGCGCGCGGCGGATTCGCGGACGCGCTCGCACTCCTGCCGCGACGCGTCGGGCGGAAGCCGTCCGTCCACGTCAAGCGTGACTTCGACGGCCTCAAAGCCGTGTTGCTTGGCCAGTTGGAAAATCTCGTCCAGAGGACGGTCGGGCGCAAAAGCCCAGGCGCTAATACTTTTAATCATGTGTTTTTTCCGGCCTTGACGATCATGCCGTCGAAGGCGACTTCGATGTCGTGGGGCAACAGACGCGCGACCAATTCTTCGTGCAGCAGGCCGCCGTTGTGCGAAAAATGGGTGGCGACAACGCGCGACCGAGACGTAATCGCGCCGCGTTGCCGCAGCTCGTCAGTCATGGCGATAACACCAGCCACGTCCATGTGCCCGCGATTGGCGGTGTCGAGACCGCCGCAGGTGCAGTCGAGCAAAACGATGTCGAGCGTCGGGCCGTTTTGCAGCGCGTCCAGCGTGGCGGGCGGGAAAAGCCCCGAATCGTGGCCGTAGAAAAGCGTAGCGCCACCTCGCTCGGCGCAGCGCGTTATGCGCAGCAACAGCGCGCCTTCCACATGGTCGGCGGGTAGCGCGGTGATGTGGTCGCCGTCCGGCGTGGTTACGGTTTGGAAGGCTTCGAGTGGGTGCAGTTCGAGCCGCTCTTCCAATTGCGGCGCGTTGGCGAACTCGGCGCGCAGCAACGCCAAAACCTGTGCGTTGCCGTAAACCGCGAGCGGCGCGGCGGGCGGCGTCTGCGTGAAGAAAGGCGGCAACATCCAACTCAATTCGGCGGGCGCGATGTGATCCGAGTGCTGATGCGTAAAGACCAGCGTTTTGATGTTGGTCAGCGAGCGCGTGCCCCGCTGCATCTGCATGAGCGTGTCGGCGGAGTAGTCGATTTTGAAATCGTCGTCAATGAGCGCGCCCGAACGCGAGCGCAAGTTGGGGCCACCGCGCCCGCGCGCCGCCTCGCAGTTCGGGCACACGCAAAACGGCGAGGGCCAGCCTTCTGCGGCGGCGGTGCCCATCAAAAGTAGTTCCATTTTTAGGATTGTAACGGCAACTGCACCGGCGCTCCGGTCGCCGCGCTACGGTCGGCGGCGAACACTGCTTCGTGCGTTTTTACCGCGTCGTCCAAATCGGGCAAACACGGCACGCCGTCGAGAATCGCCGCCACCAATGCCTCGATTTGCCCGCTAAACGGATGATGCGCGACATCGCCCGAATTGGGCAGAACCGTCGGAATCGTCGCCCAGTCGGTCTGGCCAGGGAACAGTTCGGGACTCCAAACCCGATTGTCACGCAACGTGCCTTTGGTGCCGATCACGTCGATGTTGAACTGATAAGGCATCACGCAATCCAAAATCGAGGCGACTTTGCCCAGAGTGCCGTCGGCGAACTTGAAGAGCGTGATCGTCGTCGGCTCGAACTCCCAGTCGGGGTTGTCGCCGCGATGCGGAGCCGCCATCGCCATCACTTCGACGATGGGATTATCGTTGCCCGCGAACCAGCGTAGTGCATCGAGCGCGTGGCAACCGGCGGAAAGCAGCGACGAGCCGCCCTGCGGTTTGCGCACCGCCCACTCGTATTGCGGATACCATTTCTGCATTCCGTGCCAGTAATCCACTTCGATGTAAGTCGGCTGGCCGATAGCGCCTTTCTCGATCAGGTTTTTGGTGCTTTGCATAGATGGGTTCCAGTGCAAAACGAACGAGACGATGCTTTTGACGCCCGCCTGCTGAACGGCCTTTTGCATTTGCAGGCACGAATCCCAATCGAGCGCGAGCGGCTTTTCGATGCACAGATGTTTGCCCGCGCGCGCGGCGCGCATCACCAGATCGGGATGCGAATCGGGCGGCGTGGTTATGGAAACGATGTCCACGTCGGGCCGCGCCAGAATCGCGTCGAAGTCGGTGGAGACGAACGCGTCGGGCGCGTCGGCATTTTCGGCGCAGGCGCGCGCCGATTCGAGTTTGCGCGAACCGACGGCGACTAACCGCGTGCGCTCGCATTTTTGGTAGGCGCGTGCGTGTTCGCCCGCGACCCAACCGGCGCCGTAAATCGCGGCGCCCAGAATTTGGTTGCTCATTGAATCTCCTCCACTTGAACGACTTGTCTGCTGCGCGCCGACTGCAAAATCGCCAGCGCCAGTTGCAGGGCCGCACGGCCTTCTTTGATGCCCGCGCGCGGCTTGGATTCGCGGCGCGCGACGGCGACGAATTCGTCCATCTGGTGAGCGAACGCGGCGGGCAAAGCCTTGGCTGCGTAAGAAACCTCTTCGCAGTTTTCGCCCTTGTCGATCAGAAAATGTGGAGCCTCCGCGTCTTTGTTTTCGGGCCAGCGCAACAAGCCTTGTGGCCCCAGAATCTCAAAGACGCGCGCGCCCACGCACCCCTGCGGCAAGCCCCACGACCACGACAGCATCAGTTCATCGCCGCTCTGAAAATGCACCGTCGCGGTTCCGGTATCGATGGCGGTGTGCCCCGCGCCCAACGTATGCCCGTGACAGAACGCCCACTGCGCCGCGCCGAAGGCGGAAAGCGCGAAGTCAATGTTGTGGATGCAGCCATCGAGAAATGGGCCGCCGCCCAACTCTTCCTGCATATACCATGCGCCAGGCGCCGCGTTAGAGGCGACATCGTGCCACACGACTGGACGCCCGATTTTATCGGCCTGCACGAGTTGGCGCCAGCGCAACCATTCGTCGTCAAAGCGGCGCACGAAACCGATCTGCAACGGCGCACCGCTTTCGCGCGCAGCGGCGCCGATGGCGTCCGCCTGTTCCATCGTGCGCGCGAGGGGCTTCTCGCAGAACACGGCTTTGCCCGCGCGCAACGACTCGCACGCGATGTCGGCGTGCAAAAACGTTGGCACGCAGATCATCACCGCATCGGCGAGAGGGAGCAGCGCGTGGTAGTCGCTCTCGAAGCGTGCGATGCCAAATTTATCCGCCGTTTCTTGCGCGGCTGGGTTGAGGTCGGCTAAGCCGACGAGTTCAACATCGTCGCGCTTGGCGAGATGTGGTAAATGGATTCCGGCGATTCCGCCGCCGCCAATGATGGCGATTTTGAGTTTGGACATTTTTTGGGAGTTAGGAGTTAGGAGATAATGTAAGTGACTTAACTCCCAACCGAATTGGTCAACGCGCCGATTTTTTCGATTTCTATCGTCACCTCGTCGCCGTCTTTCAGCCACAGGCGCGGTTCGCGCGCCATGCCGACACCGTGCGGCGTGCCGGTCAGAATCACCGTTCCTGGCGGCAATGTGGTGTCGGCGGAATAAAATTCGATGAGTTGAGCGACATCGAAAATCATGTCGCGCGTGTTCCAATCCTGCACGGTTTGGCCGTTGAGAACCGTTTTGATCGCCAACGCGTTGGGGTCGGGAATTTCATCGCGCGTCACCAGCGCGGGGCCGAGCGGACAGAAGGTATCGAAGGTTTTGCCCCTGCACCACTGCGAACCGCCCTTTCCGATTTGCCAGTCGCGCGCGCTCACATCGTTGGCGGCGGTGTAACCCAACACGAAATCCAACGCGTTCTCGCGCGTCGCGTTGAGACAATTTTTGCCGATGATGACGGCCAGTTCACATTCGTAATCGACCGAATCGCTGGGCAGCTTTGACGGCAGACGAATGGTGTCGTTGGGGCCGCACACGCTCGACGGCGCCTTCATAAACAGAATCGGGAACTGCGGAATCGCCATACCCGATTCGGCGGCGTGATGACGATAGTTGAGGCCAGTGCAATAAATCGCAACCGGCGCGATGGGCGCCAGAACTTTATCGACATCGGCGGCCTGAGACGACACGCGGGTGTCGCCGAAAATATCGCCTTCGATGCACAGTGCGCTGCCGTCGTCTTGCGGCGAGGCGTGGGAGATTTGCCCAGTTGAGTTTTGGTAACGGATAATTTTCATGGGGAGGGAACGGCGCCCACGAGCTGCGCCAGAACGTCGTCTTGCGGGTGCGGATGGCCCAAATGTTGGCAGAACGCTTCGGCGAAATCAACGCCAATTTGCTGGCCGCGCTGGGCGCCCCAGCTTTTCATGGACTCGATGTAGTTGTCCATGCCGTGCTGTTTTTTCAGCCAACTGCGCTGCGAATCGTGGCACATCAGCGCGCGGCTTTTGGCTTCGATACGCGCCGAAATGTCCACCAGACAACTCACGCGCGATGGTTCGCCGTAGGAATCGTGGCCTTCGATGGCGTCCGAATAATACAGATACGGCACGCCCGACGCGGGCGCGGATTCGGCATAAAGCGGCACGCTGGCGTTGAAGCAGGCGTCGCGCACCAGTTGCGAAGTGATCTCGTGATCAAACATATAATCCTGCGGCGGCGTGGTGATCACCAGAAACGGATCGACCGCGCGCAAAACTTCGGTCACGCGTCGCCGCGCGTCGTTGTCGAAGACGATTTCCAGATCGTTAAAATCCAGGCAACGGTAGCTGGCGGCGCCCAACGATTTTGCGGCGGCTTCGGCTTCCTGGCGCCGAATCGCGCCGATTTCGGCACTCGTCTGCGTGGCCGAGCCTTTGTCGCCCGCCGTCATGGTGACCAGATGCAGTTCGCAACCGGCTTCTTCGCGTAGACGCAATAAAGTTCCGGCGCACAAAATTTCGATGTCGTCGGGGTGCGGCATCAGCGCCAAAACGCGGCGCGGTTCTGAAGATGGAATCATAAGATTAGCTCCGAGTGGGCGGGTTCAAACTGCAATTGTCCCCACTCCTGTTGGCGGTGAAAATCAGGTCTTTGGTGCGGCGAAGACGAAGAAAGCACCGGATGTTTCTGGCCGCGCGTGGTGTCGTATCGTCCGAACGAGAAGTCCCAGGACGCGCCCGTTGTTTGTGGGTGCGCGCCCAGAAAATCCCAGTCCAGCCCCACCAAAACACGCCAGTTTCGCTCTTCGCGATTGATCTGCGTTTGGCTATTCAAACGGCGTGACCGCATCAAAAACGGACGCAGATCGCCACCACTGCTCCCAATCGCCTGCGCGTCGGGCCAGCGCAGTTGCAAAACCTGATTCTCCGGCGAAATGTGGAACTCGTAATAGACCGAGCCGCCAGCGGGCCGCAGGAAAATCTCGAAACAATCGCCCGACTCGCAAAGCAGTTGATTGAACTCGGTCGCCGCGTTGAAGATATCGTCGTCGTCCAGGTGCGCGTAAACCCACAAAGCGCACTCTATCCAGCCCGCGCGAACGTGGCCCGCACGGAAGTTTGGGTCTCGTTGCGCGAGCCAGTGTTGGCCCAACGTCACTTCGTCCGCGTGGGCGAACGCATCAGTCACGGCGTCCCAGTCGCTCGCTTCAAACGGGGGCAACAAACGCAAATCGAGTTGCGGAGGAATGGGCGGCATCAGTGCATCTCCGTGTCGCAGGTGCCGATGCCGCCGCGATAAAAATGAAATTCGACGTTGGGATGATCGGCCAGCAGCGACATCGGCACGCTCGAATCGGCGAGATTTTTCGAGATCATCAAACTGGTCAGGCGCATCCCAAACGGATTGTCGTGGTGGCCAGGATGCCAGATGCTGACTTTATCGGATTTCCAGGTCTGTTTCGGCCCAACCGTGAGCGCGTGCGTGGGCACGAGCGGAATGTTGCCACCGCCCGACGTGCGCGCGTTTTGAATTAGCGTGAGCGGATGCAGCTCGACGACGCGCGTGCCCAGTTCGCGGTATTGCGCGGGCGTCGGCGGCGCATCGGCGAACTCGCCTTCGCGTCGGACGGGATCGTTGAAGGCCCAGTGCTTGACTTCGCCCTGCCCGCCCTGCATCACGGCGCAACGCGCGGCGTCGTAGGATTTTTCGTAAATCGAAACGTCGGCGGCAGGAAAGTGCATATTTTCGCTCGGCATCGCCAGTTCGGAGCGGATGAGATCGAAGCACAACTCTTTATCCGCGCGCGCAAACGAAAGCGGATGAGTTTCGGGCGCCTCGCGGCCATCGAGGAACCATTCGTCCATGCCCCAGAAATGCGCGTCTTTGAGCGACAGATTGAGATCGTTGACCAAGCGTGCGACGAGCGGCAACTGTTCGGTCGGCCCAATCGGGCCGCAGATGCCGACGGGGTTATCGGGCGTGGCCTCTCTCCAGGCCGCGATGTATTGCAGCGCCTCGGCCAGAAAAAGTTCGGCGAGCGTGTCGTAGAAGTGAATCGCGAAACCAGGCCGTGCCAACTGTTCGAGGTCTTTCTCGGTGAGTTTGGCGGCATCGGCCAGCAGTTCGGGTTCGAGTGTGGTGTAATCCCACCAGGCGGGAGCAATTTTGCTTTGAGGTCGTGACATGAGATGTTGAAAGATAGGAGTTGGGGGTTAGGTATCGTTGCCAAATTCTGGCATCCGATTCACGCTGGCCAGTAGGGGATTTGCTGGCCGGAACGGAAGCCGAGCAGCATCCAGAACATCATCGCGCAGACGTTGCCCAGAATTAGGCCGATCATGAATGGGCGCAGTTTGGCCATACCGTCGCCGCCGCTAAAGCGCAGCATCAGCGTTTTGGCGAGCCAGCCGACGAAGAACGAAAACCACAGGCGTTGCATCGGATAGCCGCTCGCCACCAGAAAACCGAGCGGGTGCAGCGGAAACCACAGAAAACGCGCGCGCATCAGAACCATCGCCCAGACCGCGCCCGCACCGGCGCCCATCCAACTGGCGCTCACCCAATCGAAGCTCTGACCGCCGTTGATGGCCGTAGCCGTGCCGTTAAAAACGCTCTGCGGCCCCAGCGTCGCGAACCAGGCGTAACCGGCCAAACCGCCCTTGGAATAAAGCGCCGCGAGGGAAGTCGCCAGCGTGACCGCCACCGCCACCAGGATCGCCGCGATTACGCCTCCGGTCAAGCGCCGCACGTCGCGGCGTTCGAGTTCGAGAGCGTGCGCGATTTTGAAAGTATGCAGAAAGCCAGGCAGCAGATTGGTTCGCATATCGCTCATCAACATCGGCTGCAAAAACGCCAGCTTGGTGAGGTTGGCCGCGCCCATCGTCGAGGCGCCAAACAGCGTCGTCGTCATCCACTCGGTCGGCGAAAAGGTGAGTTGCGGGAACAACAAACCTCCCTCGACCACCAAACGCGCGATGACCACGCTCGCCACCAGGTAAATGGCGAAAAACGGCAACGCCACCCACCAACTGATGCCCGCGAACAAGCTCCAGCCTAGCACGCCCGCCAGTGATAAAATCAGCCCGCCCAGCACGAAGCGCGCGCCAAACGGTTCGGTGCTGTCGGGCGCGGGTTGCGAGCGACCGACGGCTTCGCGCGCCAACGCCGCGACGTGATGGCGGATGGGCCACAGCAAGAGCGCGCCCATTGCAATCCAGCCGCCCGCGCTCTGGAAAGTGATGAACGTTGGGCGTCCCATGTAAGAATCTTTGGGCATCGAGAGCGTCGGAAACCCGCTCATGGTGGCGGCGACGAGCTGGAATTTGAAGAGCAGAAAGAAGAACCAGAACGAAAACGAGACTTCGCGCGTGAGCAGATAAGCGATGCCGACGGCGCCGAAATACCACTCGGCGTTGACGATGCCCGCCGCGTTCCACGGCAGTTCGGTGAACTCGAATTTGAGGCTGAGCGGCGGATTGGGCCATTCGGGATAGTAGGAACTCAGCCCGCGCAATCCGTGAAAAAACGCGGCGATGGCGAAGCCGATCCACATTCCCCTGTCGCGCCAGAAAACGCCCGATGGCGGCGTCTGCCCGCTTTCGATTTCGACCATCGCAAACGGTAGTTGCAACAGCGGAAACGAAAGCGCCTCGTTTTCGATCCACTGGCGCCGCAGCAAAAGCGAGGTAAAAAACAGCGTCGCGTAAATCAGCAGCAAAAAGATGCTCCACGCGATCAGCATCACGGCCCACGCGTGCCAGGGAATCTGGTCGAAAGTCAGGCCGCCCAGATAGAGCGGGTCGATAATTTCGCGCTGATAAGTCGCGCCATCCCACCCGGGCGCGAAATGGCGCGGAATATAACGATAAAACAGGTCGGCCCAACCGTTTTCACGCGACGAATAGTAGAACAGCGCCGGGCCGACGGTCAGGAAAAAGTTGTCCGTCCCCGCTGTCGAGAGCAATGTGGCGAACAGCGTCATCGCGTAAATCGTCAGAAGTTCGGCGGCGCTGAACGGCGGCAACAGGCGCCGCGAAACGGGCATGAAGCGATGCAGAAGCTGCAATGGCACGTTGAGGAATAGCACCAGAAACAGCAACACGAAAACCGCGCCGAACGGCATCTGGATGCCGCCCAGAAAGTGAACGTTGTAGAGCGTTTCGACCCAGCAGTTGAGCCACGCCATCGCCGCCGCCAGCAGCAGACCAAAGCCCAGCGCGCGCGCCGAAACGCGCGCCGGTCGGCGCGTTTCGGGCGCGGGCGCGTGGATTGGTGGAGGAGATTGGGCGGTCATGGTTTGGATTGGGATGAGTTAGGTTTGGGGAAGCGTTAGGTTTTTCCCTCACCCGCCTTCGCAAAGCTCAGGCACCCTCTCCCGTAGGGAGAAGGATATTGGACGGAGTAACGTGAAAGAAAGCTCTTTACCTTTGGCTCACCAGCATCCTTCTCCCTACGGGAGAGGGTGCCTGAGCTTTGCGAAGGCGGGTGAGGGAAAACGTCGGCGCTTTCTGCGTAAGTCCTAAACTTGTGTTCGGCGAATTCATTCGCCGCTCAAGCATAAGCCAGGCGCGGCTCCCAGGGCGCCTCGATTTTCATGCGGTAGCGCACCAACTGTTGCAACAATTGCGAAGTCGTCGCCGCCTCATCGGCCACGTTCTCGAACTCGTGTGGGTCGTTCTCGAAATCGAACAGTTCGACTTCGTCGCGGTCTTCGGCCAGAATTGAATGCACGCTCAGACGATAACGGTCGGTAATCCACGAATTGACGTGCAAACCTTCGGCGACGCGGTGATCGATCAGCACGCCTTCGCGCGTGGCGTGACTGGGGTCGGCCCAGGTCTGCAACTGCGAAGTGCCCTGCATCGCAGCGGGCACTTCCAACTGCGCCGCTTGCAGAAACGTCGGCGCCAGATCGACCAGACTTTGCAGGGCGGCGCTCTTTTCTCCATCGGGCACGCGCGCGGGCCAGCGCACAACAAACGGCACGCGCGCCGAGGCGTCGTAGTGGCTACCGCCCTTCGACCACAGCCAGTGATCGCCCATGTTGTCACCGTGATCCGAGGTAAACACCACGATAGTGTCGCGCGTCAAATCGAGTTCCTCCAGCGCGTCCAACACGCGGCCCAGATGATGATCGAGCAAGCTCGTCATGCCCAAATAAACGCGCCAGATTTCTTTCTCGCGCTCCGTCCAGTCGGGCGCCGCGTGCAACTGCGAATACTGATCGGGCACGCCGAACTCGCCGTTCCAGCCCAACGTGTTGGCGTGACTGAGCGCCGTCGCGCGATACAGAGACGATTTGCCTTCCCACTCGCCGTCGCGCCGTCGCGGAGTCGGCAAGGCCGTCTCGTCGTGCAGCGTGTCCCAAGGCGCGGGCACCAGCCAGGGTTGGTGCGGCTCGGCGAAGTTCAGGCTCACCATGAACGGCTGCTCGCCGTTTTCGGCGACGTGATTTCGCAGGTAAGCGATGGTTTCGTCGGCGGCCCAGCGCGTCGGATGAAACTCTTCGGGCAACTCCCAGCGCCCGACGAAATCGTTGGGATGACCGGCGGGACGCGGATAAAAATAGGGCGCTTCGAGCGCGACGCCGCGTTCGCGTAGCCACAGGCCGTAGTGCATCGAATAGGAGTGCGGTTCGTGGACGTGGCCGACATTAATTTTGGCGGTCTCGAAACCGAACCAAGGGCCGCTCCAATTCTGGAAGAACTCCCAATCTTGCGAGTGCGGCGGCGCCTCGAAACTGCCCGCGCGGGCGCACGATTTGAAGTGGCTTTTGCCGAAAATCGCGGTGCGATAACCGTTTTCGCCCAGCAGTTGCGGCAGACTCAAAACCGAATCGGGCGTGTCCACGCCGATGCTCCACGCGCCGTGCCGCGACGGATACTGGCCGCTCAGCAGTGAGGCACGCGCCGGAGTGCAAAGCGGGCACGGCGTGTAGGCGCGCGTGAACGCGGTGCCTTCGCTGCACAGACGGTCGAGCGCGGGCGTTTGCACGCCGACTTCGCCCAGCGCGCCGATGCAGTCGGGCCGTTGCTGGTCGGAAACCACCAGCAAAATGTTGGGCGCGCGGTTCATCGGGGCATCGCCTCCAATTCGCGCCGCAACTGCTGGCAGTTCAGCACCTTTTCGCGCAGCGCGGCGGCGGTGTAGGCGTAGTGATTGGTCGCCTCGTAGCCGATCAATGAGTCGGCGCGCACCAACTCGTGCATCATCTGCGCGCTCTCGATTTCGTCGTCCAAAATCGCGTTCAATTCGCTTTTGAGTTCGGCGCGGCTCGTTTCGTCTTGCGTGCGCGCCAGTTCGTCGCGGCGGCGCACGAAGGCGACCTGCGACGCCGTGCTGCGAAAGTGCAGCCACGCGCCCCGTGCCATGCGCTCGGTCTGCTCCAACTCCGCGTGCGTTCGCGGCGCGGCATCGGATGGCAACGCTTCTCTCGCGCGTTCTAGATATTGCAAACCCTCGTTCCAGCCATCGCTCAAAATGCGCCACTGCGCCTCGAAAACTTCGGCGGGATATGGCCCGCGCCAGCCTTCCAGATCGTCGTAGGGCAAACCGACCATCGTCGCGCGATAGCCGGTGGGCTGCAAGTGCAACAGGTTCATCGGCCCGTGATTCTGCGGCGCCAGATAAACCACCTGAATCCCAAACGGGAACTCGCGAAACGCCGCGCTAAAACAGCTCCATGCGCGGCGCACCAAGGGGCCGCTCTCGCTTCCGAAACGCCGCGTGGCCACTTCGTCCAGCGAGGCGTGCCGCGTCTCTTTCCAGTAGTGCGTCGCCGCCAAATCGAGCGAAGGCGAAGGATAACCGCCCAGCGTCCAACTCAGCATCAGGCCAGCGACGCCCTCGGCATCGAGATTTTGCAGATGTTCGTCCACCAAATCGGGGACGGGCAAAAACGGGATCGGCGAACACTCCCAAGTCGTGTTGATCTGCACTTTGGCGATGGTTTTCAAACCCCGCGCGCGCGCGCGTTCCCAGAGCGCGCGCGCCTTGGGGCCAGGCCCGACCTGCGAAATCGAGTAATCGAGGACGCGGAAGGGCACGCCGCCGACATCGGTTGGCAAATCTTCTTCGCTGACCGACATCAGTTCGATGCCCGACGGCAGCAGCTCGACGGCCTCGGCGGGCCAGTTGGCCGCCCACGTCCAGGCCAGCAAGCGCGCGTCGGGATTGGCGCTCCAGATGCCTTGCGCCAGCGCGTCGTTGACTTCGGCCACGACGGGCGCCGCGCTACGCTGGCAACAGCGCGGGCACGTCTCGGCGCCACCGACCGAAAAGCAGTTGGTCGGGTTCTCCGACATGGTGATGGTGAAGGCGCCCGCCAATTGGGGCACGGCTTCAAACAGCGCGCGCGCGCCCTCGCGCAGAAACTCCAGGGTTTCCGGTTGCGAGGTGCATAAACTCGCCACCCCCAGTTGGGGATGCTCCACGCCCTTGAGAAGTTCGAGTTCGGGGTGCGCCTCCCAAAAGCGCAACGGCAACCCGCGCGGCTCGTTCAAATACAGGTAAATTCCGATGCCGTGCGACGCGGCGCGCTCGCACAACCGGCGCAGATTTTCCAGGCGCTTTTCAAACCCGTGCCCTAATTCGGGCGCGGCTTCCCAGTGAAACAGTTGCGAGAGCAAGCCCTGCATCCACACACCGTTGACGCCCTGTTTGGCCAATCGCGCCAGCAAACCTTCGGGGAGGGGATCGAGTTCGGCGTCGAGCAACGCGTCGCCGTAAACGCCGCAAAACGGGTAGATCAAACGCAAGTCGAAACGCGTTTCGCGTCGCGTCGTGCCCGCCGCCAAAAACGGGCCGCCGCGCTCGTCCATGGCGTTTTCCAGCCAGTTGAGCGCGCGCAAAACGCCCACTTCGTCGGTCGCCGTCAGGCGAATGCCCGCGCCGTCAACCTCAATCGCGTGACTCTCGCGCGGCAAATCGGCGTCGGGTTCGACCTGCAACACCAGACGCGGCCCCGCCTCGCCCTTGTCAGCGCCGCGCAACCGCACGCCCCAGCGCGCGGCGTGCGTCTGGGAAAACTCGCGCGTCCAGGCTGCCAGTCGCGCCGTGTCTGCGGGCACCGACAAACTCCACCTGTCATCCAGGCAAACTTCGTCCGCGCCGATGCGCCCCCAGGCGCGCCGTTCGACGGCGGGCGCGTGTTGCAGCTCATCCAGAAAATCAAAAGCCCGCGCCGCTTCACTTTGTTGATGATTCGGAAAACACTGCTCCATCGTCGCGCGAATCGCGCGCGTCTGCTCCCGTTGCGCGCTCGAAAGCGGCTCCCACTGGAGCGGCGGGCAATTGGGCTTGAGGTAGCCCAGTTTGACCCACAAAAAATCGTCTTCGCGCAGCACGGCGTCGAGCTTTTCCGCGTCCCAACCGAGCAGTTGCAACAGTTGTTCGTAAGGCAACAGATGCCAGTTCTGGCGGATCAGCGTGACGTAGCCGTGTTCGAGCCAGTGCGCGTTGAGTTGCGGTGGCACGCGCAAACCGAGTTCGCGCGCCGCGTCGAGCAGTTCCGATTCGTCGCAACCCAAAATTAGCGCCAAACGTTCGAGCGGCACCAACTCCCAGTTGCGCCAAAGAAGCGCCTGTGCGCGAGTCGGAAAATGCGGCAACGCGAGCGCCGCCGGATGCGCGCCCAACGGCAGTTCGATGTCGGTGGTAGAGGTTGAATCATTCATAAGATTGGTCATTGACTACTATTGGGAGGCGCGCAACTCTTCCATGACGCGGGTGTGAAGCGCGCGCGCGTCGCTCACCAGTTCGTCAAGCGTGCGCTCGTCGCCCAGCGCGCGTTGCAGTTCGGGAATCCATTTGGTGCCGTAGCGCACGTGCATCCGTTCGTCGGCCATATCGTAGGCCGTCATATCGGCGGAAACCGTGTCGCCCGCCGCGCGGTAGAGCGCCTCTTTCTCGGCTTTGTAAGCGAAGCTGCCCGCTTCCTCAACTTGGGTGATAAACGCGTAGCGCTCCAACAGCGGCATCCGCGCGCGGATGTTGTAGTTGCCGGTCTGCACCGGCACGCTCCAGATGTCGAGGCCGAGTTCTTCCAATCGCTGCTGTCCAGCCTGACAGTGGCGGACTTCGTCCCAGAAGTGGCGCGCGGCGGCGGCAAAGAACTCCCAGGGCATCGTTTCGGGCGCCTCCCATAACAAAACCGCGACGGTTTCCGCCGCCGCCATTTCGCGAAAATACATGGTGAAATGCGCCACAACGGTTTGTTTGACTTCATCATCGAAAGCGTCGGGCGCTTCAAAGTCGAGCGTGACTTTCTGACGCGGTTCGCGGCGCGCGTCCGTAACCGCGTGGTAAAGGCGCGGCATGGCCACGTTGCCGTGCGGTTCTTCCGTCCCCAAGATTCCGCCGCCGCGCACGACTGCTTCACCGATGCTTTCGATGGTTTTGCGGGCCACTTTTTTCTCGTCGGCGCTCGCTTCCATTACCGACAAAGCGCCTTCCATCCAGGCGATTTGACGTTCTTCTTCGGCGATAATCTGTTCGAGAATCTGGCGCCCAGGCAAATCCGAAGCGGTCGTGGTGCGCGCCAGATGCTCGCGGTAAGCCTGAACTAATAGCGGCTTGAATCCCAGATAAAGCGCCGCGCAAAACCCGTAATCGTCCGGCGCAAACAGCGCATCCTCGATAGCGACGCACATTGCGTCGTCTAAGGGCGCGACTTCGCGGCGTCCACCCGGCAGTTCGGCGCGGCGCGCGAGCAACGCGCTGGCGTGTCCGGCATCTTCGTAGAGAAAATGGCCGATCTGCTGTTTGAGTCCCCAGCCCTGCAACGCGGGCATTCTCGCGGCCTGCACGCGCATCAGCTCTTTTTCCAGGGCGAAGAAGCGTCCCAAACGCGCGACGTTAGTCGGCGCGTCGAGCGTTTGCAGGGCGGGTGAGTTGAGAGTGGTTGACATGATTTACCTCGCTATCGCGCGGTCAGTGGCGCCGCACCGACCGGCATTCCATCGCGCAGAACCGGCTCGGCCAAGTCGCGCGCGGCGCTGCCGTCTTCGGTCAGAATCGGCGCGGGAGAATACTGCGCCAGGTAAACGCGGCGCATTTTTTCGGTCGTGTTGGCGCCGCTCGAATGGAACACCGTCGAAGAAAACGCCGCGATGCTGCCCGCCGGGACTTCGACTGCGATGCCAGGGTCTTCGCCAAAGTAACCGACCATATCGTTGGTTTCAGGGTCTTTACGATGCGGCACCAAGTCGCGGCTTCCGACGCGCGAATAGGGCAACAGGTAAACCGTGCCGTTGGCCTCGGTCACATCGTCGAGCGTACACCAGCAGGTCAAATAGGAAGGGTGCGGATAACCAACGTAACCGGAATCCTGGTGCCAGCCGAACTTCATGCCACGCTCGGCGCCTTTGACGACGTACTGATCGGAAAACAGAAAGGCGTCTTCGCCCAGCGCGGCGTGACAAACCTGTGCCATCAAATCGCTGAAAGTAAAGGCGCGCACCCGCTTGCTCGACTGCGACGGATGACCGATAAAGTAGCGGCTGCCCTTGTGCGAAATGCCCATCGTGGTCACGCCCGCCGCGTCCATTTCGGCGTCTTTTTGTTGGATGAAACGACTGCACTCCGCGCGCAAGCCTTCGAGCAAATCGGGCGGAATTACGTTTTCCAGAACGAAGTAGCCTTCGTCCTGAAACTGTTGCTTTTGTGCTGGAGTAACGAGATCGGCAATTGTGGTGGTTGACATGGTTTTGAAGATTGGTAATGACGTGAAAATTTCTTGTGTCCAGTAGGGGCGAACCTCGTGTTTGCCCTGACATAGCGGCGTGAACACATAAAATCGAACCGCTTTTGTTTTAGGGCGAACACGAGGTTCGCCCCTACTTACGTAATGCCTAATTCAGCGTTCAGTAAGTCGCTCGCCCGCCCGTCAAATCGAAGCAAAAGCCGGTGGTAAAACTCGCCTGGGGCGAGACGATGAAGCTCGCCAGTGCCGCGAACTCGTCCAGCGTGCCGCAACGTTTCATCGGAATTTTATCGGTCATGTATTTGACCTGTTCGTCGGGCATGGCCGCGACCATCTCAGTGCGAACTACGGCGGGCGCGATGGCGTTGACCGTCACGCCGCTCTCCGCGACTTCCTTGCCCTGCACTTTGGCCAACGCGACGACGGCGGCCTTGCTCATCGAGTAAGCGAGCATTCCGGCGTTGCCCTCTTTGCCCGCAACCGAGGCGACGTGCAAAATGCGCCCGTAACCGCGTTTGAGCATCATCGGCAAAACCGCCTGTGAAGTCACCAGACAGCCGCGCGCGTTGACGCGCATTACGCGCTCGTAATCGTCCAACTCGACCTGGTGACTGGGCACATTAGTCTTTCCCGTGATGCCCGCGCAGTTGACCAGAATCTCGATGCTCTGGCGCTCAGTCAAAATCTGCGCAACCGCCGCACGCACCGCATCGGGATCGGTGATGTCGAGGCAAAACGCGCGGCAATTTTCACCCAATTCGTCGCACGCGGCATCGAGCTTGTCCTGATTGAGATCGAACAGCGAAACCGCAACGCCAGACTCGGTCAAATGGCGGGCGAGCGCCAGCCCAAGACCGTTGGCACCGCCGGAAATAATGGCGTTCTGTTCGCGCCAGGGAAGAGAATTCATGGTGACTTACTCAAACTCAAAACGACAAGTATAACGTGACTATTTATCGAGTATAACGTGTGGGGATGGAAATGCACGGTAATTCTCAATTTTGCGGTGTTTGGGCAACAGCTTACAATCGGTTCAGATCAAATTTACGGTTTCAGCGTTACCGCCAATTTTGGATCGGTGTCGGTTCCACTCTTGCCGCTCTGCGTATCGGCGGCGATGAAGGTGTAGGTGTTAAGCGTCGCACCGCTCACCGGTTTGTCGGGGTTAAGCCGCACGAACACGAAATCGTTGTCGCCACGCGCGTTTAAAAACTCCAGCAACTTGGCGTTGCCCGCTTCACTGGTAGTGGCGAAACGGCCCGCCGGTGATGCCGTCGTCGCATAAGCGGGTTGAATTGGCATGACGCCCGTTGTCTCGTCTTGGCCGAAGGCACCCGCGTAATAGCGCGCTGAAGTCGGAGCTTTGGCGCTTTTGCCATAACCAACGCCGTAAAGATCGACATTGAAATTGGCGCCCGCTTCGCGCGCGACGAGAAACAGACTCAAATCCGCCGCCGCGAACTTTTTGCCTTTGTAGGCCGACAAATCGAAGACGAAAATCGGCGCCCGCCCGCCCGCCGGTTTGACCGGCGAACCGCCCACGATCAACCCGCCGTTTACCGCGCCGCCCGCCGCGCCGTTTTCCACGCTGTTGAAATCGGCCTTGTCGCCGAAAATGATTTTGCGATTGGCATTTTGCGCGACCGGCGCGGGCGCCCCCGTTACCGGAGATGGCGCGGCAACAGCCACCGCGACCGGACGGGGCAAGGCGGCGGCGTCCACCAGATATTTTTCGCCCAGCAACTTCACGTAAGCGGCGCCAGCCGAAAGCGGCAACGTCGCCGCGCCACCCTGAACCGGCGCCTCGGCTTTGATGGCGCCTTGCGCATTGCAGAGCGCCACCCGCAAACCGCCCGCCGCGCCGCTCACGCGCGCCGTGACCTGCGTTTCGCTTTGTTCTACCGTCAAACGACGCGGCAACTGCGCGATGGCGGCGGCTTGCGTGGGCGCCAGTTTCAGCGTTAGTTCACCGTTAGGCGCGACGATTTCGCGTCCGCTGAGCAGATCGAACAGATGCTCGTTCGCTTTGGGCGCCACTTTCAGCAACGGCTCGTTGACGGTGAACTGGCGCGCATTATAAAGCAGGGTCAGGCTTTTGTCGCCGTCCGTGAAACGGTTGGCGTAGACGCGCGGCACCAGCGTGGCCACCAAAGGCTGCGGCGTCTGCGAGCCGAAGGCGTCGCCGTTTTCTTCCAGAATGTTGTGATACGGCGCCGCGTGGACGATGCCGAAAGCGCCCATCGCGTTCCAGAAGCGCCACTCGCGCGCTTGCGGAGAGCGCGCGCCTTCGCTCAGGTTGTCCAGATCGTAGGTCTTGAATTCGGGGAAGTAAAAGCGAAACAGGTTAATCGGAACCGGACGCACACCAGGCATCACGCTCTGGCCGGTCTCGTAGACGATGGACCCGTCGAGGTAGCGCGCCAGAGCGTCATAGCCAGGAAACTCCGCCGTCAAAACCACGTCGGGCGAAATCTCGTCGAGCGCGGCGCGCACTTTGGCGGTCGCGTTGACGGTCGCCTGCATATAAGCGTTCTGGCCTGGCTCGGCGAACAATCGCTCGAAGTTCGGGTTCTCGTTGGCATAGCCCTGAGAACCATAAACGTCCAAACGCAAACCGTCGGCGCCGGTTTCCTGGATGATGCGCTTCATCTGCGCGGCCACGTAATCGGGCGTTTCGGCGTTGTCGGGGTCAATCGTCCAGGCCGCGTAGGTGCCGATGTAATCTTTGGGCGCGGGCGGAGTCGGGATGTCGTCGGACAAACCGTCCTTCCAGCGCGGGTTGATCGCGCCATATTTCGCGCCGAACTTACGCCCGAAATCGGTGTTCCAATCAGCCAGCGCCGGAGTGGTGTAAAGCATGGCGACCTGACCGGCTTCCTGCATCTTGTCGATGTGCGCGCGTAGGGCGGGCAGACCGCCCCATTCGGGGTTGTAGCCGGTGTAATCGCCGATATTGAAGCGATATTGCAGCTTGCCCGTCGCCGGATTGGGCACGATGTAGCCGTTCAAATACTGGTTCCAAAACTTGGCGCCCAACTCTTCCTTGGCGCGATCCACCGGCACGCCCCAAGGCCCGACATCCGAGGCCGTCCACCACGATTGCAGCTCGGCAGCATCGTAGAGCGGCGTGATGTAATCGGTGCGATACTTGCCGTCCTTGAACAGCACGCTTTTGCCCCAGCCTGGCGAGGTGATATTCCACACATCGGCCATTTTCGGGTTGGGCTTACGCCACTTCCAGACTTGGTGCGCCCAGTCCGCGTAGCCTTGCATCGCCGTGCGCCAATCGCCCGCGTGCGCTTCCAAAACCGCGTCGGGCGGCGAAAAGCTCTGGCCCGCCGCGCGCGTGTAGCGCAGATATTCAAAAGTCACACCGATGCCAGGCGCCGCCGACAGGCTGTTTTGCCAGAACATTTCGGGCAACATGGTGCGGCCCGCGTCGGTTTTGGAGGCGCCGGTCGCCAGCAGCGTGCCCTTGCGCAGCGCGATGCCTTTATACAAACCGGTCGAATCGTCGGCGCGCAGACTCAGGCCCGCGCCGCCCGACGGCGAGAACAGATCGACCATCTGCCACCACGCGGTCTGCTCGCCGTAAACCGTGCGCAGGTTGGCGGGCGTGTCGGTGATGATGCCGCCGCGATAGGGAAACAGATAATAATCGTCGCCGGTTTCAGAGAGCGAGACGCCGCCCAGATGCGGGAATGCGACCTTCCAGCTTTGCTCGGCGGTGCCAGCGTTGGTGGTGTCGAGTCCGAAGCGCAGCGTTTTCTCGTCCACCCAGACCGAGAAGCGCGCCGTCAAATTGCGCGCGGGCAATCGCAAGGCGACCTCGACGCCCTGGCGCGGCGCGGGCAAAGGCTTGACGCTCTGCACCGTCCAATCTTCGGCGCCAAAACGCGCGTCGCCGGTTTCGGTCAAAAACAGATGTGTCTCGTCGGGATGCGCCATCACGTTACGGCCCAGCAGTTCGCTTTGCAAACTCTCCATTTTCAGCGCGGGTCTGGTCGAGAACTGCGCGCGCAAGGTCGCGTTTTCCAGAGTAAATCCGGCGGGCGCAATCGTGGCGCGCGGCGCGCGGGCCACGGCCTTGCCCCTGGGCGCCGCCACGTCGGGCGCCATGTTGACCGACGCCGACGGATTGGCGCTGACGGCGCGCGTGTAATCAAAGGAAACTGCGCTCACCACGCCAGCGGGCGCAGTAATTTCCAGCTTCGCCGGTCGTTGAACCGACGGCGGCAAAGTGGCGTTCAGAACGCCGTTTTCCGCGCTCGTCTTGCCGCTCAAAACCGTGCCCTGCTCGTCCGTCCACTGGAGTTTGGGCGCCATCGCGCCGGTGTATTGCACGCGCGCCATCACCGGCGAAGCGGCGTCTATCAGAGAAGTATCGAGTTCGAGCGTCGTCGCGTCAGCGCCGCTTTCGGCGTAGCCGATGAGCGCGTTGGGATCAGCGGTTTTTCCCGTTTTCTGCTGCGGCGTCCAGCGCGCCGAGGCTTTGAGGTCGGCGTCCAGCAGCACCAGGCGAATCATGTATTCGCCGCCGCCGCCTGGCACGTTGAGCTTCTCGGAAGACCAGGTTTTACCGCCATCGAGCGAGGCGCGGCTGCGCCCCTGCGAGACATTGTTGTCTACGCCGATATAAACGAAATCATCGTTTTTGCCGTTGGGCGAAGGCGCCTTGCGAAAGCTGATGGTGTTGGCGCCCGCCTTGAGTTCGGCGACCGGAATGATGAAGTCATACCAATCGTGGCGCGCCGGAGTCCCTGGACCGGGGCGCATCGGAAGACCCGAATCGGTGCGATAAACGTGTGATTTGCCGTTGACCAGCATCTCCAACGATTCGTCCAATCCATTGGGCGTCTCGCCCTTGGCATAGGAGTAATCGAAGGCGTGCAGATAAACCCGCACGCGCGCGCTTTTGGCGCGCTTCAGTTCGGCGGCGGGCACGACCAGGGTTTTCTCGATCCAATAATCGGGCGTTTCCTGGTGCGTGGTGCCCTTGTCCATGCCGCCGAAATCGTTGTTGTCGTCCAAGACCACCGTCGCACCCGCAACCGGATGAACGATCGTCGAAGATGCCTGAGTAGAGGCGCGACTCGCGGTCTGCGCGTTGGAAGCGCACCCCCAACCGAAGTTGAGCAAAGCCAGACAAAGGCAGGATTGCGTAACGCGCCGGGGGCGAAGCAGAGAAAAAGAAGAGTGAGACATAGCGAATTTGAACGAAAAACTAAAGTGAATTGTGCGCGGCTCGAATCGGCGGCACCGGCTGCAAAATGCGCCGACGTTGGGGCGTTAGCCGTTGCAACAGTTCGTCCGAGGGCTGATAACCGAAACGGCTGGCGCCCCAAATCGGGCCGTAACGAGTGATGATAATGCGGCGCTCGCCATCATTGGTGCGACTCGAACCACCGTGCATCAGGCCATCCACGAACAAGAGCGCGTCGCCCTTTTCCAGATAGGCCGGAATCGCGCCTTCCAGAGCGTCCATGCGGTCGCCGCGCGCGTAATCGCCCGTGCCGGGATGTGGCAGGTTCGACTTGTGCGAGCCGGGCACGACCATCGTCGCGCCGTCGCCCTCGCCGATGTCGTTCAGTGCCAGAATAATGTTGACCTGGCCACAGCGGAAGGCGCCGTTATTGAAGCGATACTGCCCGCGAATCGCGCCCTGGTAGCCGCCCGAATGCACCGGATGATGTCCGCCCGCCGTGCGAATCGAAGCGATGGACTCGTCGATAAAAACGCCCTCGACGTAAGAGCCTTGCTCGCCACAATAATGGCGCACCAAATCAATCCACGAAGGATGATCGATGAGCTGCTCGAACGGTTCGCCCAACTCGAACGCCTGATGCAGTTCCAATCCGGTATCGGGCGTGTAGTCGCGCCGCTGGGCGTTGCGGTAGTAAGCGTTTAAAGCCAGATCGCGCGGAATCGCGTCGAACTCGGCGTTAAGAGCATCCAGCAAATCGGGATTAACGGCATTTTTTAAAATCAAAAAGCCGTTGAGGTCAAAAAGAAAATCGTCTGAAGAATTGGGAGGTCGCATGGGATTATACAAGGCCGTGCGGAGCATCAAGGCTCAGACCTACTCACGTTACAGATTACCAAGTGTAACGTTATAGAGCAGAGGGGCTTATATTTTGATACGGAGAAAGTTGGAAACCGATAAATCTCGGAGGTCGAGATTTATCGGTTTGTCGGCAGCGGGGGATTAGTTGCGTGGATTCCAATCGCCATGAATCGCGTTTGAGACGGGCTGAGTTTTGCGAGCTTCAGCGATCATGGTTTCCGTTTTAAGCCATTTGGCGTGGCCATCGGCAAAACACACGTTAACGCCTCCAAAGTGGCGCCCACTCTGCATATCGGAAGCCAATGCGGAATACGCGCCCGTCAGTGCCCCACTGGGAGCTTGTCCCAGACCAACATCGCCCACGCCTGGCAAATAAGTGAGGCCATAACCCGTGTTGTTGCCCATAGCGTTGGGGCCTCCCATTAGGTAGTATCCCGCATCGAAAAACATATAATTTTTGGAAGCAGCGTTGACTGCGGATTCCTTCAAGGGATCTGTCGGAGGAGTGCGTATAATTTGGTAATTCGCGCCATATTGCCCGTGGGACGTATTGTAAACCCCTGTATTGGGCGAAGGCGAAGAGGGACAGATGAAGATCTGAATACTCTTATGGTAAGGATGAAGCAGTTGCGGCCATTGCCACGTCCCAACCGAGAGCCACCATCCGCCTGGAGGCACAACCGAATTTCCGGTGGTAAAAGCGAGCGGATAACTCTCATCGTAATCCTGCATGTATTGCATCGAAGCCAGCCCCATCTGCTTCAGGTTGCTCAGACACGAGGTGCGGCGCGCGTTTTCACGGGCTCTCGCGAACACGGGGAAGAGGATCGCCGCGAGAATGGCGATGATCGCTATCACGACGAGAAGCTCGATAAGCGTGAAGCCAGAAATTTTTGTGCGTTGCACTGAGTTCGTCCCCTGGGGGAAATGGTTTTGTTGTTGCATGATGAGTTTCCTGAGAGCGCCAAAGTGAAGGGCAAATCCCAGCGTGGCGCTGTGGCTGGGTTGCGGTGAGAGCGTAACGTCAACGAATTCGCTGTTTCACGTTATGCCATTTTTTAATCTCACGTTACACCAAACATTGTAACCTGAAATTATTTCCTGATGATTACATCGAAGTAAAAGTTGTCTCTTTCAATAGTTATCCGCCTACGATTTTAGCGCGGTTGTCGTGGACTCGCCGACTCGGAGACGGACTGGCAACACCAACGACGAAACTTTGCTTGCTTCGCCGTTCATCTGGCGCAGCAGGGTTTCGACTGCCGTGACGCCGATTTCGCGGAGCGGCACTTCGACCGTCGTCAGGCGGGGCGAGAAATACTGGCCAACTTCGGTGCCGTCGAAACCGGTCACGCTCACGTCGTCGGGCACGTTCAGCCCGTGAGCGCGCAGAGCGCGGATGGAGCCGATAGCGGTGTCGTCGTTTTGCGTCATTAGCGCGGTGCAACCGAGTTGTGCCCAGTCTTCGCGCAACCAAGCTTCCATCGCACGATGTCCCGCTTCGAGGTAGTGGCAGAAGGCGCCATTGATTTCGTCGTGAACGTGGCGAACCCAATTCCCGTCCGCCGCGACTCTGGCCTGGCGCAACGCGTCGTGGTAGCCCGCGATGCGCTGCGTCGAAAGTGGGTCGAACAGGTAGGCGATGCGCCGGTGGCCCATCTCCAACAGATGCCGCGTCACATCAAAGGCGCCGCGATAATCATCGGCCAAAACGCTGACGCCCTCGTGCGTAGCGACCAAAGCCGAAACGAATGGCATTCCTGGCGGCAAGCGGTCGAGCAGCGCCCGTGCGGGCGTTGCGCGCGTTTCGTAAGAGATCACGCCATCCACCTTTTCCCACTTGATCTGCGAGGTCTCGTTGAGCAGCAACAGTTCCAATCCGGCGCGCGCCGCCGCTTCGTGCAAGCCTTCCATCAGGCGTGCCCAATACGGATGCGGTTGCTGCGCCAGAGTCATACCGGCCACGCCAACAACGCCAGTCGTGGCACGCTCTTCCGGTTCGCACACGAAAGTGCCGCGACCACGCTCACGCACGATCAAATTCTCCTGCTCCAACAATCCGTAAACCCGTTCGATGGTCGTGGGCGTCACGCCGAATTGCGCGCGCAGTTGGGTGAACGAAGGCAAGCGGTCGCCTGGCTTCAGTTCGCCCTGCTCGATTTGAGCTTTGAAGCGATTGGCCAAAACCACATATTTTGGCCCCTTGTTTTGTTGAAGTTCAGGCATGAAAAATTTTTACGTCGCTATCCGTCACGTTAAATCTGGTTGATGTTCAACGTGACTTACTCTATTATACCCAATTCGGATAAGTTTCAAACATTTCAGGCGAATTTTTTGAGAATTGGGAGACGAAGCACATTAACGATAGCGCCGAATTCATTCGAGCGCAACGCTGTTTCCCGTCTCAAGGCGCTCGCCCGATTAGCAGCAAACGATAATCCAACGCGGGCACGCTCAACTCGATTTTGCCATCTTTGGAACTTACCGCTTTTTTATCGGGCCAGGACATCACTTGCGAAGTATCGAGGCCAATGCGCTGCGAGTTCAACGTGATGGTGCCGCTACGCGCTTCTTTGGAAGTATTACCGACAACAGCCAGGGCGCGGCCATCGGCGCGTTTGTAGACGCTGATGTAAACGTCTTTCATCTCGGTCGTGGCGGGCGGCGTGGTCTCCCAATACGGGATGAAGGTGGATTCGACGTAGCCGAAGGCGTCGAGCGCGTCATACATTTCGGCCCACACTTTTTCGTTGCTCCAGATCGCCCAAACGCTGGTATCGTGCAGCAAGGTCAGCGCCGCCAGGCCGCGCGTCGGCTGGATTTTCTCGCGCTGCACGGCGTCGAATTCGGGCAGAATGAACGGCATCACGCCCCACTGCCGACCGGTGTATTCGGTGCGCCACTGGTCGAGACTGATCACGTCCATATAAGACTCTTTGCCCTTGAGCGGAGTAATCAGCGTTTCGCCGGTGAGGTAGGCGTCCTCGTAAGCGATCATCGGAATGGTCATGCGGCTCGACATATGGGCCATCAAAAACGAGTCCGGCTGGGCGGCTTTGACGACCGCATAGTTGCGGCGATACAGTTCGCGGTAGGCCAGAATCGGATGCGTTTTTTGCCACTGCTCGCCGTCGAACCAACCGGTATTGGCGGCGGGCGTCGCCGAGGCAAACGGCCAGCTCAAATCGTGGTAAAAGCCTTTTAGCCCGTGACGCTCCATGAACTGCTTGTTTTTCCAGATCACGAAGTCGCGCCAGGTCTCCTGGGTTGGCGAAACGTATTCCAGCGGCGCGCCGACGGATACGACATCGGCGGAACCGTAGTCGCCGGTTCCGATGCCCCACTTGTCGCCGAACCACTTCCACTCCGGCGTCGCGCCCGACAACCCGTTGAGCAGCGAATAGGGCGTTGTTTCCCATCCCTTGGCGCGTTCGTCCTGCACGCGCTTTTGGAATGCCGTTTCATCGCGCGCCTGGGCGTAACCGAAATACTGCGTCGAGTTGGGCGCTTTGGTCGGCCACAGAATCGCGTTGGTCGCGCGCGGCGCCGGAGTCAGACGCCACTTGCGCCAGTTCGCGGGCAGCGGCTTGACCGGCGTCGCCTGCAAACCGAACTCGAAGTTCCAGTTCGGCGGCAACTCCTGCTCGCTGGCCAGGTTCAAGCGCATCGTCACCGCGCCGTTTTCGCGGCGCAGTTCAAAGGCGTTTTCGCTCTTCCAGTTGGGCCAAAATTGCGCGCTCTCGCAAAACCAGAACAGGCCGCGCTCGTTATCGCCCAGCCAGGCCGCTGGCAAAAACGCGCTATTTTGCACGACGCCCTGGCCATCTGGCAGCGAACCGCTAAATGCCTTCATGTCGGCGTCCCAGCCGTGACGGTAAAGCGCGTTCTGCGCGCGCACCGGAATATCCAGCGTCACCGCGTCTGGCTTAAAACCAGGAGGCGCCTGGAACTTCAACTTTAGCACCGCCAGCCCGTCGTATTCCAGATGAAACTCGGTCTCGACGCGCACCTCGCCCTGCGGCGTGGCCGCAGTCGCGGCGCCGACGACGTTGACTTCATAATCCGACGCGTCTTTGATTTGCGCGCGCTGCGTTTTCCAATTCAGTTTCTGGCCGCCCGCGCGCACGTCCAAAGCCATTGGGCTTTGCAACAGCGGCTCGCCTTTGGCGACGATTTGCAGCGGCAACAGGCCGTCGCCGAAACGATACTCGCGGCCCCAGCACTGCACCGCGAAACCGGCGGCGCTGCGTTGCACTTCGAGCGGCGTCCAGGGCGCCAGCACCTTCTTTTACTCGCCCAGAGTATTGTTCAGCCATTCGCGCGAAGGCACCGTCAACGGTTGGCTGACCGCGCCGATCTGCCCGTTTTTATCGTGCAGCGCCACGCGCAAAACGTAGTCGCCAGGCGCGAACGTGTCGGCGAAATCGGCACCGGCGATCACACCGTTAAACGGTCGGTTGGTCTGCGTGGCCACAACGCGTTCGCCCTGAAGAATCGAGAAATCGGCGCGCGCCGCCCGCGTATCTACATCAGCGCCGGTCAGCGTGAGCGTCGGGCGAAGACGGTTATCGGCGACGGCAAACTCCAGGCGCGCGCTCTGCTCGTCCAGTGGCGTGGTCTTGCCGTAATCGCCTGCGTAGTGCGCGGCGATCACGGCGGGCGACAGCACGCGATCATAAATTCGCACGCCGTCGATCAGCGATTGCGAGGTGCGCGGGATGCTCGGCTCGAACGGATGGTCGCCGATCAGAAACTCGGCGTCCAGCGACTTGGGCAAACTGGGCAAGCCGCTGCCCGCCAACTTCCCATCAATATAAAGCTCCTGACGCGACGGCCACCAGGTCGCCGCGATATGATGCCATTCACCAGGCTTCCAACTATCGATGTTTTTGTTGGCCAGACGGTTATGGCCTTTGCCGCCATCGTGACTGAGGAACAAAAACCCCAGTCCGCTGGAAAGGTATTTATAAAGGAACAGCTTGCCCTCGCCGTTGGCAGCGCCTTTGGCGGCGAAGAACATATGAAACGCCTTTTCATCGCCGCTCCAATCGAGCGGCGAAACCCACATCTCGACGGTGCCCGCCTGCGTCGAAACGATGCCCTCGGTCGGAAAATGCAGATAGCCCGCGCCTGGCCCGCTTTTGAAGGCTTTGCCAAACTTGCCCTCTTGCAGCTCGGCCTTGCCTTCGACGCGCGGCGCAACCGTTTGCCCGTCGCGCCCAACGCCAGCCACGCCGTCTTCAAAATCCAACGTCAAAGTCGGCACGGCGGGCGCCAGATCGCTACGGGCACTTTGCCCACAACCCAGACACAGAGCCAGCAGCAACACCGGCAGTTTCAGAGACAGAAAAAGTTTTTGCATAGAAAAAACACGGCACGTCCAAAGAGCGTGTCGCGGGATAGCCAGCAGATTTTACCTGAGATCGCTGCCAAGCAGAACAACCTAACAGGTAAACTCAAGTTAAGTTTCACGTTACAATTGAAAGTATACCCATTTACAGGTGCGCTTAAACATTCGACGGCAGTTTCTTGGTATTTGCCCGCTCGTCCGGCTCCAAGAACTGCATAAATCTTTTCGCCAATGAATTCAACTCTCGCTCTTTCACCTTCTCTCAATCACCACCATGTTATGAAAAATCTGGTGCCAAAATACTCCTTCGCCAACACGCAACTTCCGTTTGCGCAGTGGCAGGAAACCTGGCGCGCGAAGTTGCGCGAGCTGTTGAAAATGCCGCAACACCAGGCGGAGTTGCAACCGCGCTCGTTGTGGAAACGCGAACACGCGTTGGGCACGATTGAAAAAATCGTTTTTACCTCCGAGCCACACTCCGATGTGCTGGCGTATCTGTGTCTGCCCCGCAACGCGACGCCGCCGTTTACCACGATGATCTGTTTGCAGGGCCACAGTTCGGGCGCGCATAATTCGATTGGCATCTGGCATCGCGCGCGAGGACGACGGCACGGAACCGCTGGATGAGGGCGACCGCGACTTTGGTTTGCAATGCCTGGAGCGCGGATTGGCGGCGCTGTGCATCGAGCAGCGCAGCTTCGGCGAGCGGCGCGAAAAACATCAAGCGATGGTTCGACCGCACGGATGCGAGGATGCCACCATGCACGCGCTCATGCTGGGACGCACGCTGGCCGGAGAGCGCGTCTTCGATGTGGAGCGAGGAGTGGATTACCTGGAAACGCGCCCCGAAATTGATGCGGGTCGCATCGGCGTCATGGGCAATTCGGGGGGCGGCACCGTGTCGATCTACGCGGCGGCGCTGTTGGAGCGCATTCGCTTTGCCCTGCCCTCCTGTTCGTTTTGCACCTTCGCCGCTTCGTTCATGAACATCGGCCACTGCACCGACAACTACATTCCCGACATCCTACAATATGGCGAACACGCCGACGTTCTGGGGTTGGCCGCTCCCAAGCCTTTGGTGGTGGTCGCCGGAAATCAAGACCCGATCTTTCCGCTCGACGGCACGCTCCAGGCGTTTGGCGATTTGAAGAAAATTTATCAGGCCAACAACGCCGCCGAAAACTGCCAACTCGTGGTCGCCGAGGGCGGCCATCGCTTCTACGCTCAGCAGGCGTGGCCCCCGTTGCTTCAACTCATCGAAGGACGAAAGTTGTAGACAGACCGACTATCACGTAAAATCGTTAGATTCCTTGACGTGACAATTTTTGGTATACCCTTGGTATGCCTCCTTTGAGGTAACTGTCCCCGATTTTTCATGCTTGCTTCTGCACTCGCTCTTCTGGAGCAACTGATCGCCCTGCCCAGCGTGAACTCGGCGCTCGATGCCGCTTCGCGCGGCGAGGCGGAAGTCGCCGCTTGGGTCGAGGCGCGCGCGCAAAACGCCGGTTTAAAAATTTCGCGCCAGACGGTTACGCCTGGACACGATAATTTGCTGCTCGAACTGCGCGGCGGCCATTCACAAACCTTACTTTTCGAGGCGCACATGGACACGGTGCCCGCCGCAGAGATGCGCGACGCGTTTGTTCCGGTCGCGCGCGATGGGCGTCTTTACGGACGCGGCGCCTGCGACACCAAAGGTTCATTGGCCGCGATGTTGTGGGCGTTGGAAACGGCAGCGCAGACGGCGGATGAGTTGGCCTGTGACATAGTGCTGTGTTGCACCATAGACGAGGAACATGGCGCGACCGGCATCAAGAAATTCGCCGAACTGGAAATGCCCATTGCGGGCGCGGTTATCGGCGAGCCGACCGAACTGCAAATCGTGATCGCCCATAAAGGTTGCGCGCGCTTCGCGGTTCAAACGCGCGGCAAAGCGGCGCACTCGTCCATGCCGCACCTGGGGCAAAACGCGATTCACCAGATGGGCGAGATTTTACGATTCATCCGCGACGAAGTTGAGCCGGAGTTGGCGGCGCAACCGCATCCGCTGTGCGGCGCGCCGACGATCAGCGTCGGCACGATTCATGGCGGCACGCAGATCAACATTGTGCCGGAAAGATGCGAAATCGAGATAGACCGCCGTCTGATTCCTGGCGAAGACGCGCGGCAAACTATGGAGGGACTGGGCGTGAAATTTGAGCAAATCGAGCCAACAATCACATTACGCGAGCTTTTGCTCGATCCGGTGCTCGATACTTGCGCCAACGCGCGCGTGGTGCAAACCGCGCAACGCGTGGCGCGGGAACGGGGACTTTCGCCCGCGTTGGTGGGCGTGCCCTACGGCAGCGACGCCTCCAAACTGCAAGACCTTTGCGGAGTCGAGTGCATCGTGTTTGGGCCTGGCTCCATCGCCCAAGCACATTCGAGTGCCGAGTGGGTGGCGGTCGCCGATGTCGAACGCGCGGCCCAATTTTATCTGGAACTGATGCGCTCCTTTGGGCGCGAGGAGATGATATGAAACTTTCGCCTCAAGTGAGTTTGGTCGGTAGCGGCCAATACGGAATGCGGCTGACGCATTTTATGGATTGCAACGTTTTTCTGCTCGACGGCGGCGACGAATGCGCGCTGGTTGACGCGGGCGCCGGAGTCGAGCCGGAACGTATCGTCGCGCAGATTCAGAACGTGGGCGTCGCAATGGAGCGAGTGCGCTCGCTTTTGCTGACGCACGCGCACGCCGATCACGCGGCGGGCGCACGCTTCTGGCGCGAGCGTTACGGATTGCAAGTCGTCTGTCCGCGCGAGGCCGCGCCCTGGGTCGAAAATGGCGATATGGAAAAAACCAGTTTGCGCCGCGCCATCGCCGCCGGAGCTTATCCTGTCGGCTTCGAGTTTCCGCCCTGTCCGGTTGACCGCACCGTTGGCGAAGGCGACCGCGTGCGCGTGGGCACCATCGAACTGCGCGTTTTGGAAACGCCTGGTCACGCGCGCGGCCACGTCTCCTATCTGATGGACGAAGACGGCGCGCCCGCGCTGTTTAGCGGCGACGTGATTTTCGCGGGCGGCACTATCGTGTTGCAAAGCACCTGGGACTGCGACATTCAGGCTTATGCCGCAACGACGGCGCGTTTGCACGAACTGAAAATCGAGCGGCTTTACGCGGGCCACAAACCACCGCTTTTGTCCGAGGCTCATCGTGACATCGCGCGCGCCCACGAGATTTTCGAGGGGCTGGGCGTGCCGCCCAATTTTAACTGAACATGAATTCTCCCTTAGCGAAAGCCGATTTTCTCGGCCTCGACCAACACACCTGGCTTTACACCGGCGCCGAGTCGCCGCCTCATCGCGGCGTGACGGCGGCGGTCGAGAACTATCTCGAAGGCCGTCAGCACGGCCCTGGCGGGCGCGAGCGCAACGCCGACATTGAGGAAAAGTGCAAGTCGAATCTGGCCGCGCTGTCGAACGCGGCGCCCGCACAGATCGCGCTGCTCTCCAACGCGTCCGAGGCGATCTCGCATCTGGCGCTGGCCTTCGAGTGGAAGGCGGGAGATAACGTCGTCATCAACACGCTCGAATTCCCGTCGGGCGCTTTGCCCTGGCTGACCCTCAAAGCTCAAGGCGTCGAAATTCGCGTCGCCGAACATCGAGACTACGATTTTTCGGTCGAAGATATTCTGGCTCAGGTGGACGAAAATACGCGGTTGGTGATGACCAGTCACGTCTCGTATTTGTCGGGCGCGCGGCTCGATTATCAAACGCTTTATCGGGCGCTGCAACGAACCGACGCGCTGTTACTGCTCGATTCAACGCAGGCGTTGGGCGTGGTGTCGGTTGACGCGACACAGGCGGATTTCGTGGTCTCGAGCACTTACAAATGGCTGCTGGCGATGCACGGCGCGGGCGTTTTGTGCGTCAATCCGGCGCGCACGCGCGAGTTGACGACGCGTTTCGTGGGTTGGCGTAGCGTGCGCGAGATGTTCGCGCCCAACCGCTTCGAGAACTTCGAGCGCCACGAAGATGCCCGCCAGTGGGAGCTGGGTTATCCGGCCTACGCCACCATTTACGCGCTCGAATTTTCCAGCAGACTGTTACGTGAAACTGGCATCGAGCGCATCGAGAATCACGTTTTGCAACTGGGCGCTCAACTGATGGCCGGATTAGACGATTTGGGCGTTGCGCTGCTGACGCCGCGCGCGCGCGCCAGACGCGCTGGCAATATCGCCTTCGTTTGCGCGCGCGGCGAGGAATTAGCTGAGCGATTGCGCGAACGCGGCATTTTCCTGTGGGGCGGCGACGGACGCGCGCGCGCCTCAATTCACGGCTTCAACGACGAGGGCGACATCGAACTTTTGCTCCAAGAATTGCGACAAAATCGGGAGCTTTTATGAATTCGATTCGAGTCGCAGTTCTGGGCCTGGGCGCCTGGGGCGAGTGCCACGTGCAGGCGCTTCAATCGCTGCCGCAGGCGACAATCGCCGCCGTTTACGACGCCGCGCCCCAGCGCACAGCGCAAATCGCCGCGCGTTACGATGTGCCCGCCATCGAGAATCTCGGAAGTTTATGGGCGCGCGACGATGTGGATTTGGTGATCGTGGCGACGCCCGAAACGCACCATTTCGAGGCGGTCACGCGCGCGCTGGAAACGGGCAAACACGTTCTGGTCGAAAAACCGGTTTCGGCTTCGCCCGACCAGGCGCGCGCCATGCAAAGCGCCGCCAACGCTGCCAATCGCTTTCTGGTGCCAGGTCATATTTTGCGTTTCGATCCGCGTTACGCGAGCATTAAAACGCATATCGAGCAGGGCCGCATCGGGCGCGTTTTAAGCGTGTTCTCCAAACGCGCGCGGCCCCAAGAACAGTTGGCGGTTCACGGGCGCGCTCACACGGCGTTCGTCTTGATGGCTCACGATATAGACCTCGCGCTGTGGTGGATCGGCGAACGCGTCACTCGCGTGCGCAGCCACGCCCTCTGCGTGAGCGAGGCGCAACGCGTAACGGCGGGCGAGGCGCCCGACGTTTTATGGGCCAGCCTGGAGTTTGCAAACGGCCCGTTAGCAATCCTGCAAAGCTCATGGCTTCTGCCCGCCGCCGCGCACATCGAGATGGCCGACAGCGCCGAAATCATCGGCGAACGCGGAATGTTACACGCCCAAACCAACGACGGCGGCTTCAGTTGGTGGAGCGATGAAGCACAAAGCGCCGGACGCCATTCGCCCGATCTGGGCATTCACCACCAGTTCGCCGGACGCGCAACCGGCGCTTTGAGCACGCAGTTGGCTTACCTGTGCGACTGCATCGCGGGCGAGAAAACGCCCGCGCACGTTTCGTTTGCAGACGCGGTTCACGGCGTCGAAATCGCCGACGCCATCGTCCAATCCGCGCGCCAGGGACGCGAAATTTCCCTGGAGAATTAAACCATTAACATGAACAACATCAAAGAAATCAAACATCCCGACCGGCCCGCAACGGCCCAATCGCCCTACTCGGCGGGCCTCGAATGTGATGGCTGGATTTACGTTTCGGGTCAAGGCCCGCTCGACGTGAAAACCATGACCATCGTGGGCGAGTCCATCGAAGACCAAACGCGCCTGACGATGCGTAACGTCGAAGCCGTCTTGCAAAACGCCGGATGCACGCTGCAAGACGTGGTGAAATGCACCTGTTACTTGTCGAGCATCGCCGATTTCGATGCCTTCTCGCGCGTTTACAGCGAGTTCTTTCCTGGCATCAAACCGACGCGCACGACGGTCGAAGCACGCCTGTGGGGTGATATGAAAATCGAGATTGATGCCGTTGCCCGTTCACCACGATGAGCAATCTCAGGGGAAATCATCCCTCCGAAAAGCAGCCCAGAATCAATATAACAATACTCCGGTGAGAATCTTGGCGCGACTTTGCCGTTTTTAAGCGTGAAACACGCCTATTTGACATTAAATCCAACTCGGCGTTTGGCCTGAGTTGGATTTAATGTCACGCTCGAATTGACTTTCACGTTCAACGAAGCCGAAAAATTTACCGGAATATCAAGGAAGTAGACCGTTTGGAGAACGTCTTGGGGCGTGAAATACCGAAGATCAAAAGAGCGCGACATCATTTTGGTGTCGCGTCCTTTCGACTTTTCGTTCTCTTTATTCAGGGGGAGTCGCCCAATGGAGTTTTTAGATGTGTCGCGCACGATGAGCATAAGTTGGGACATACTGTTGGGACATACTATGGAAGCAAAATGGGGGCACAGGTTGTCTCGTTATTCGCAGTTGAGCAGCGAATTCCGCGTCTTTTATGATAAATTCAACACGCACTATCTTCGTCCCCAATATATTAAACGCCGAGTGCCGTTACGTTGAGAAGTTCTACGCTGAGATTGTGGCTGCCCCCAAAGCAACACGTTATAAACTCGATCTCCACCGCGTCTCTTTTGTAATGCCTTACGGTGTAGTAGCCCTCGCCAACAGCGTGCATCTGCTTCACAAGCGTAGCAAAAGTGGAGTTGAGTTGGTCAACATCCAATCTCAAGTGCATTCTTATCTGGAGCGCATTGACTTTTTTGGCGATGTATTTAGTCCTGGATTTTGCAAGCTCGCTCCCGAAACAAAATGGGCACGAAGCGGCAGAAGTTTGACCGTCCTTGAGCTTGTGCCACTTCATAATGAAGAGGTTCTCGACTCCATAACTCGACGTGCCAGCACGATTTTCACGAATCACTTGGGAAAAGCTGCCGGATCACTTGTGGTCATGGTTCTCAGCGAATTATGCACCAATGTTTTGCTGCACAGCGGCGACACATCGGGCACGATTTTAATTCAAAAATGCCCTCTTTCAAGTGATCCCAATGTAAGTTGCGTGCGCGTCGCGGTGAGCGATTTGGGCTATGGCATCAAAGAAACTCTGTCGCGCAAACATCCGCATTTGGACAAACCCGCGAAAGCAATTGAAGCCGCGTTCAACGGCGTCTCCAGTCGTGAGTCGGAGCGAAGCGCACTGGGATTAAGAAGCGTCGCGCGGTGGGCCGAGGAACGCGGAGGCCATATTTGGATTCGCTCAGAAAACGCAGCTTTGTTGCACAACTTGCAATCTCATGAACTGATCTCAAATCTGTGTTATGTTCCAGGAACCCAAGTCGCAGTTGAATTCCGCGTTCCAGTAGAGGACGAAACAGATTTAAGTTGACACCGAGCAGTTCAGATTGTAACCTTCACTACAGATTTAACTTAGATTAAGTTAAATCTGATGAGCTTTAATATGCAACACCGAAAAATGGCAGATTTAGCGGAATCTGCGGGACAAGACCCCCAACTTTTGCTGAGGCGACCGCGTGGTCAAGCTGTTTATCCTCATCTGGAAGCGGCGCTGCAAAGCGTTGATGAAGGGGGATTGCTGTTAGTCTCTTTTTCGGAAGATCAAGATTGTGACCCATCATTCATAGACGAAACTCTCGTTAAGTTAGCGCAGAAGTTGATAAAGGGAGAATTTGGCGAAAGAGGTTTGGCGCTCACCGGCCTGAACGAAGGCATTAGCTTAAGTCTGTCAAGTACGCTGGTTCTGCGGCGTGATGACGCGCGCAAGCTCAAAGAAGATTTCAAAGTCAACTTTTTGACATTTGACAACCAACCTTCATCGGGCCGTTTGCCCGCAGCAGGTTGGAAAGTCGCGGGACAATTAGAACAGAGTTTGGAGGAAGTTCTACAACTTTTGTCGCGCCGCGAATCTCTGACAGCCGCTGATTTGGTCAAAGAACTCGAATTGGAAATTAGCTCGGCCAGTATGCGCCTAAAACGTTTACACGAGCGCCATTTGGTGCGACGGCAATATCAAACGCTCTCAACCGGCAGAGAATTTGTTTACAGTTTCTGGCTGTAAATTCGATGGAACCAGACTTAACGAGATTCGTGTTAAGTCCCGATTAGAGCACAGTAAAGTTCAATTTCACGCGACAAGGCACACGATTGAATCACGCTCTCGCAAAAAAAGAAATGAAACACAAACACGAAAAATTTGAGATTACCCTTGATGGCGTCTCCCACAAGATTGGCAATCCCGAACCGACGGGCCGAGAAATTCTGGCTATTGACGGAAAAACTCCCGACAAATATCTGCTCTCCCTGATTGTGCCCGACGCACCCAACCGTTTGGTTGATCCCGACGAGGCGATTGATCTCACCGACTCTGTCAACAGGCATTTCGACCTGATCGAATCGGCGCGCCACTATTCGTTTCGGGTTGACGAACAGAGCTTCGATACGACCAATGCTAATATTACAGGACGTGAACTGCTGGAGTTTGCGGGCAAATCTCCCGAAACGCATCAGCTTACATTTGAGATTATCGGCCTAGCGGACGAGTTTGTCGAAGCGAATGAATCTGCCAGACTGCAACGCCCTGGCCGCGAGCAGTTTTTTACGGTGCTGAGAAAGCCGCTCACGATTATCATTGACGGTGCTTCGTTTCAGCCTGGTGTAAGTGAAATCACTGGAGACAAACTGCGCCATTTGGTGACGCCGCCAATCTCGGATGCCAAAGATTTGTGGTTTGACGTGCCTGGCAAAGAAGACTTGTTGGTGAAGTCTGGCGACACCATCGGTCTCAAAGATGGAATGGCGTTTTATAGTGCGGCGCGCGCGGGACTGACGCTGACGTTCGTGGTTAATGGTGCTTCAACGGAAGTGCCGGTCAACTCGGATGATATTCTGAGGGACGCCGCAGTAAAGGCGTTAAAAGCCACCGGCAACGATCAGGGGAGGCCCATCGAAGAATGGGACTTGAAGGACAGCGACGGCGCCGTGATTGATATGAGCAGCAAGGTCGAAGCGCACGGCTTTACTTCGGCGACGAAGCTGTTTCTCAGCCCCAAAATCGGCGCGGGAGGCAGCGATGAAATTTAAAGATGCCGTCGTTGATCCCGCCGTCGCGCGCACCAAATTTGAGCGTGAGGTCGCGCTCTATCGAGAGAACAGCGACGACTACATCGCGCGCGGATGGTGGATGATAAAAGCGGAGTTCCCACAGGTGACCGTCGCTTTTGCCACTCCTACCATATCGCCGCCAATGGCGCCTTTCGGCGCCTTAATTGACTTCACCAACTATGACGCGTGGCCGCCGTCGGTTCGGTTAGTTAACCCGTTCACTCAAACGCCTTTCAAAGCGAGTGAAATCTCGATTCCGCCACTGCCACGCCGCCGCAACGAGGACAATCCGCAACTTCCACAACATGAGAACTTGCTTCAGTGGGAAACCCCAGAAGCGATTCCGTTTATCTGCGTGCCAGGCATCCGCGAATATCATGAGCATCCGGCGCATTCGGGTGATTCCTGGTTTGTTTATCGCAACCGAGGCGAAGGCACGCTCTACTTTATCCTCAATTTGCTTGGCACTTACGGATTGGGAGCAGTCAAAGGATATGATCTGCAAATGCTTGTTCGTCCTCAAGGCCCAACCAATATCAACGAGATACCAGCATGACGGGATTACTTCACATCACTCGCGTGCTGGTGCCGCATGAAGCCGCCGAAGCCGCTCATTCTCATCTGCGAAAAATTGGGCGTCATGACTCTGAAGCAGTGGCGTTGTGGGTTGGCGTAGTCAACGAAAACACCTTTGAAGTGCGTGAAGCCCTCATTCCCAAACAGACGCCGCACCGAACGCCGACGGGCATATTATTCACCGTCAGCCCTCAAGAACTGCATCGCATTAACGTCTGGCTGCACGAAAACGAGATGCAAATCATCGCGCAGTTGCACAGCCATCCTCAAGAGGCTTACCATTCCGAATTGGACGACGAACTGCCTTTAGCGACGACGATGGGCTGTTTGTCTCTGGTCATACCTAACTTCGCGCGCGATCCGTTTTCACTGCGGCGTTGCGCCATTTACCGGCTACTTCCCGATCAAGGTTGGACACAACTCAGTCCCGCCGAAACCGCGCGCCTGATCACCGTGAGGGCAAATAAGACAGAGCAGCGTTCCGACGAACAATCTTCTGTTCGCCCAACGCCTCCACAGCGAAAACAACGAAAAACATTATGGGACTGGCTCCATTTTTTGAAAAAGCGGCCTTAGCTGGCTCGCACCTGCTACGTGATTTCGAGTTCGACGCGTTTTCACGTCTGCTCCTAGCTCAAACTGTTCGCGTCGCCTTCGATGCACAAGCCGCTAATTCCCGCGAGGGCAAAGTAACGCTTGAACTCACCGTCAATTTGCTGGCACGACTCTATCCTCGGCTTGCGCTCACGCCGCTTGGAGCCGTTGATGATGCGGAAATTAATCGGCTGACTTCGTTGGCGCGCTCTATCAATCCCAACATAGAGTTCACAACTGAAATCAACGCGGCGACAGTTTGTATTGTCATCGGCTCCATGCCGGTTATTGGCTCAGTGCCCACGATTTACGTCGGCTCTGACAATTGGATAACCGCGCTTTCGATCATTGCTCCGGTTGAAAGCGGCGACTCAGACAACCCTTTTGGCGCCGCCGCCGCCGCGTGTTTTGGAGTGGCCAACGTCTTTCGGACGACGTTCGCCGATCAGTTGGCGGGCGCGATTTCAGAAGAAAATTGGAAAATCTCGTTGCTCGATATGGACGAAAGAACCACGCTTTTCAATCCGCCTGTGGAGAGTATTGATCTGGGAGAAAGCCACCTTGTCGGAGTCGGCGCGATTGGCAATGCCGCAGTGTGGGCGCTGACTCGCGCGCCATTTTTGAAAGGCATATTGCACTTAATTGATGACGAAGAGATTGACGACACGAACCCTCAACGATACGTTCTTGCGGGTGCAAACGATGTTGGAATAAGCAAGGTTGTTTTGGCGCAGAAAGCTCTCAGCCAGTCACCCTTGGAGGTTCATTCGCACGCACTTTCCTGGGGTCAATACCTGCGGACGCGCGATAACTGGTGCTTAGACCGCGTGACTGTTGCGCTCGATACACCGGAAGATCGTCGCTTGGTTCAAACGGCGTTGCCTCGATGGATCGTCAACGCTTGGACGCAGCCCGACGATTTGGGTATTTCCAGACACGGATTTGCAAATAGTCAAGCCTGTCTGATGTGCCTTTATATGCCGGAGGGGGCTGTGCCCGACTTGGACGATCAAATCGTGCGCGCACTTAACCTGCCCGACGATGATGAAACGTTGCGGGCAGTGCGCTTGCTTTTAGTTACCGAAGAACCCATCGGAATGCCGTGGGTTGAGCGAATCGCTGCGGCGAACGGCGTGACTACGGAGCGTCTGCTGGAACTACAAAACTTGCCGATACGAAGTTTCTATCAGAAGGCCATTTGCGGCGGAATCCTGCTCTCTCTGGGTGCAAACATTAGCACGACTCCACGCAACACCAAAGTGCCAATGGCATTTCAGTCCGCCCTCGCCGGAATTCTCCTGGCAGCCGAACTCGCCGCCCACGCCGCTGGATTGAAAATTTCTCATCGTTCCGTAACGACGAAAATCAATCTTTTGAGACCACTGGGCTGCGATTTATCTTTGCCCGCACCACAACATTCTTCCGGCAAATGTATCTGTCAAGACGAAGACTATATCAAAGTTTATCGAAGCAAATACGGCCTCTGAAACTCATTCATCTTCCACAATTTCATCCCCCCAAGTGCAGCAGCAGCGTCATAACAACAGCACCAAGCGGTGCCAGCAAAGCATCTTCTGCCAATGAGCCTGTAGTAATGCGAAGTTTCTTGGGCAACAAATGAAACCGCTCTGATTTCGGATACCATAACCGAATGCCGCTTTTCGTTGCCGAATCGCCAAGCAAGTGGCTGGCGTAGCCGAGCAGTAACGCGACAATTGGTGCCCAACCCACCCAAAACATAAAGGGCATGGCGCATAGAGCCGCCATGCCCAACCCCCAAATCGAGTGCAATAACCCGCGATGTTGGTCGGTGCGATGCACGACTTGGGCGGGCAGGAGAAAAGGCTTGAGCGAAGTGCCAGGGATTTTGAGATGTTTAATCTTGGACTCTGAATCATCAAGATCGGGCAAAAGGGCACCTAAAGCCGCGCACACGGCTAACGTGCCCATGTCGTAGCCAACGGTCTCCGGTGGAAACGGAGCGAGCAACCAAAGCGTGCTGACGCCAAGTAATGCGTGTGTAGGGCACGTCATGTCATCTCCTTAAAAGCATTTACAATCATCATCTCCGTGTTAGGCGAAAGCAGACTCCTATCGTGAACTATTTTGCTGACAAGATGTTGGTTCATGATGATGAGTTATTTTGTTCATGCTTTCTCAAGAACCAGCGACTCTCACGCTCGCGCTGAGAACCTGAGCGACCGTGCCGACTGCCAGTTGAAGACGATAAATTAATGGTTCGCAATTACGAGGGCGCGGCCAGAATAACCGAACAAAGACCGAACAGACTTTAAAGTTTGTTCGGTCTTTGTTTTGCTCAAATATCTGGCTGCGATGAGCTTTTGGGTAGTGGCTTTTTAAGAGGTGGTAAACTCAGGGGATGGTTTCCGTATTATGCTATCATTGCCAGAGTGATCAACTAATCAAGAACGGCTTGAGCGCTCTGAACAAGCAACGGTATTTTTGTTCGAG
>JAABUN010001263.1_pt1 | contig 57890 bp, 58 predicted proteins | sample 5559311 | NCBI WGS metagenome assembly JAABUN01 (sample SAMN10711877, study PRJNA513370) | rock metagenome | isolation source: Antarctica rocks | place: Antarctica: Victoria Land, Siegfried Peak sud
CACTTCTTCGGCAAGCTGAGGCAGTACCGCGCCATCGCCACGCGGTACGACAAGACCGAGCGCAACTTCCTCGCGGCGATCCACCTCGTCGCCTCCGCCATCCTGCTCAACCGACGACACGCCGTAGTCCGTGCCGGGCTTATGCTCAATTGCGTAATTCCTATTATATCTGGTTGTCCTTATGCTGCATTACTTTCATATCTCCATACTACTTTCTTGCTGTATCTTTTATAGACATACTGGTATGAAAGTGGCAGTCACCGATGTACCTTATTTCCATACTTACCTCGTCCCAGCACTCTTCGACATCTCGGCCTACCACCCTCGTCTCATCCTTATGATGTCGAGAATGCCTTCATGATGTCAAAACCCTGTATAAGTGTGGGAGATGAAAGAGGGCCCGAAAGGAGGTGTAGGCGCGCTATTTCTTGACTTGGATTAGTGCTCGGAGGTGAGGAGTGAGCATCGAAAGACGATGGAAACTGCGCGCTGCCGCGCGTGCTTGCCGTTGGTTTGACCATGAGCGTATTCGGCGTCTGGTTCCAGCATCCCGAAGATGCCGCCGCAAGCTGGAACTGTGCGTTGCAATGCTATGGGAAGGTCCACTGGACAACAACGAACCGCGGATCATTCGCCGACTCGTTTATGTTCGCCAAGACGCCTAGTCGGACCGTTGGCTACCCGACGAAGTAGTATTACGGCTCGTGGGTGTGGGATGACGTTGGCGGATCGTTCATCACCGTCGGTATTATCGCTCAGGTAGACTCGGTTCGTGAGGGCACTTTCCCCTATTTCGGCTGGCAGCCACCCGGTGACTACTACCACGAGCTCGTCGATCCCCTCGCTGATAATTTCGGGGAGGACAACGGCCTCCAGTTGCATCGCGAGTGGTCCGACCCCTACAACAAATTCTACGCTTCCTACTCTAAGCATGGCACCAATCCTACGAGCAACGCCTTGACCTTCACCATGCAGTTGGAGCCCACAAGGTCATCGATCGGCTTAGAGGCCGTTTCATAACCCCATAAACCAAAAGAAAAATGGCGTGATTGCTACAGACTTAAGGCGCATCGTAGGGTTATGAAACGGCCTCTTAGATGCGCGTGGGAGCGGCCTCTCACTCCTTGGCAGCGGCTGGTCTAACAACCTGTATATCCTGAATGACGGTAGTTACTATCCGCACAGAGGTATGCAAGCTGACGCAACATTCACCGCGCCGATTGCCGGTTACTGGTGACCCGCGCCGACGGATTACAATTCGATCGGTGGCAATTTGGTAGATGAGGCTCCCTGACCCTACCGTGAGGGCTAGTACGTGTTATATGCTTGCATGCGTCCGTGTCCCGTATAACTAGCCGGAGGCTCCCATGAGAAGACTCGCCGCGCTCCTGGCCCTCGTCGCCCTCGTACTCGGCGGTGCCGCTGCCTCGCGATTCGCAGGTAGCGTCCATGCGACAACGATTGGTGAGCCGATAGTTGCTGGCACGCCCAACGCGACTCCCGGCATCCCGACCAATCCCGACCCGCGTGATCGCGTGCCCAACCCGGACGGCCCCATTACCCCGAAGCCCATTCAGGGCATACCCTCTATCGTGCCCACCCGACTGGACGCTCCGGTTGGAGAGGCGACCTTCGGTGCTGCGGCAGCAAGCGCTCAGGCGCTCAAGGAGCAGCCTTGGCAATTCAACTTCACGGCGAATGGCTTACTCGCGGTCGCGAGCGTCGAATTCCCGACCGGGGCGCAACTCAATGAGAGCAGCGTTGGCGGTGGCGTGCAGTTCGCTCCCGACCGGCTCTTTTGCCTCGTCACCATCACGGGCGATTTTACGCAACCCGCGCCCGCGCCGGGTAGCTCAGGGCCGCTCGGGAAGCCGATGCAGCCCCGAGCGGTCTACGTCCTTTACGATGCGCGCACCGGCAACTATCTCGGGATGGGAGGGCTAAAATAGGTCAGGATTAAGCTGGTAGCATTCCAGTGGGGCGATCGCGAAAACGATCGCCCCACTCAGCTTAAGCAAGCGGACCAGCCTGCCGAGAAGCATAACCCTACGCCTTTTTAGACGGAAGACTCACATTTTTACTTATCATAGCTTAACCACTCTTCCTCAACTAAAACTCGGCGGCATCCGTCGCATCGGCATCGTCGGTCCCTGTGCTCTCGGCGCACGGTGTTGTGGGTTGTCCTGTTACCGAACGCCGATGGTCGGTGTCTCGCCCTCCCGCTCGTCATCGGCTGCGGCGAGGACGGCGCGGTAGATCTGTCGCCGCTCCGCTTGCAGGATCTCCGCCGTGCCGTCCGGCGATGGGGGGAAGGCGACCGGGCGGCGACGGCGCAGATCGAAGCGCGCGCCGCTCGCCAGGGAGTGCAGGATCACGTCGGTGATGTTCACCGGTTCGCGCGGGCCGCGCTGCGCGATGTCGCTGGTCATCAGCCGCCCGTCGACCACGGTCACCGTCCCGCGCCCGAGCACCTCCAGCGCACCGTCCGGCGCGATGATCGCCGCCGTGTCCTCATCCACCCCGAGGCCGAGCTGCCCTGGATTGAGGGCCACCAGGGTCAGCAGGCGTCCGATCCGCTCGCGCTCCCGGAAGTGCTGATCGATGATCACATCGTCGAGCAGGCCGAATCCCGCGCCGAGTTGCGCCATCCCGAGACGCGGCCCGGTGCCGCTCGCCCCGACGGCGACCATGTGGCGCGAGAGGATCGACGCGCCCGCGCTCGTCCCCGCGACGGTCGCGCCCGCCGCGTGGCGCGCCACGATCGCCTCCGCCAGCGGGCTGCCGCCGAGGATCGCCGCCAGCCGCATCTGGTTACCGCCGCCGATGAAGATCCCGGTCGCGTCGTGCAGCGGCACGACGTTGCGCGGATCGAGCGCCGCCGCACGGTCGGGGATGTAGACCACCTCCGCCGTCGCCGCGCCGAGGACGAGGAAGAGCGCCTTGTAGCGCTGCCCGGCCCCCTCGATGCTCGATGCGGTCGGTACGATCGCGATCCGCGCCGCTGCGCCGCCCGCCAGCGCCACGAAGCGGCGGAGGATCAGGCGATCGTGGACCTTGTCCTCCGCGCCGCCGATCGCCATCAACATCCCGTGTTCGCGCGCCTCGCCACCTGTCATCGTCTTTCGCACCCGCCTCGTCTCTCGCTGTCGCTCGTGGCGGGCCGGGCGCTCGCCTGCCCCATCGCCCGCACGGTAGCGGGCCAGTATAGCCGATCGGCGTACCGCTCGGTGCCGTCGCTCGCCCCGGTTGGTGCGCTTTCGCACAAAGGAACGGAACATCGTATTATAATGAGCACAGTTGGGCCGCCCCGCCGGGGCATCGGTGAATGATCGGGAATAGGCGCCGCGAGACGGCGTTGCAGTGAGTGGCGATGGTGCACCGTCGCCGCGACGGACCGGGGGGTATGGACGCGACTGCTGATGCGGAGCGCGGGCGCCAGGAGCGGCTCGAAGCGGAGGCGCTGACACATCTCGATGCGCTCTATCGGACGGCGTTGCGGCTTAGCCGCAACCCGCAGGATGCCGAAGACCTGGTGCAGGAGACCTTCCTCAATGCGTTCCGGGCGCTCGACCGGTTCGAGGAAGGGACTAATCTGCGGGCCTGGCTCTTCCGAATCCTGAACAATGCTTTCATCAGCCAGTATCGGCGGCGAAAGCGGCGCCCGAGCGATTCGCTCGATGATGTGACCGAATACTATCTGTACGACCATCTGGCTGAAGGGGGCGTCGCGCCGCAGCCGGAGAATCCTGAGCGCGAGGTGCTGTCCCGGATCGGCGACGATCGGGTGCTGCAAGCGCTCGAAGAGTTGCCGGTCGAGTTCCGCCAGGTGGAACTCCTGGCCGACGTGGAGGGCTTCTCCTATCGGGAGATCGCCGACATTCTCGGCATCCCGATCGGTACGGTAATGTCGCGGCTCTACCGGGCGCGGCGGCGTTTGCAGAAGGTGCTCTGGGTGGAAGCCCAGGAAGCTGGCTACGGCGCGGGCGCGGGGGCGAACAACTAGCACGGTGGTCCTCGCGCGGCGATCGAGGCCCAACACCATGATATTGCGCCGCGCGGGTAGGGTAGGGTCAGGGTAAAGGGCAGGCAGACCATGTTCGATTGCAAGAAATGCGAGGAACGACTCTATCAGTTCCTCGATCGCGAGTTGGCTCCCGCAGAGCAGCGCGAGGTGCATAGCCATCTCGACCACTGTCCGCCGTGTCGCGAACGCTTCGAGTTCGAAGGCAATGTTCTTCGCGGGATCGGCACGATCGCGCGGAGGGGGAATTGTCCCGATGAGGCACGCCAACGGATTCTCCGGGCCTGCGGACGGGTCTGAGTCGAAGAGACTTCTCGCCGCACCGCACACGTACGTGGGCATCCCTGTCGGGGATGCCCTTTCGATTTACCCGACGCCCTTGGCGCGCGCGGCGTTCGCACGGTACCCTCTCCCGCGCTAATAGGCGCGCAGAGAGACGCCCCGACGCGAGCGGCGGGGCGGGAGAGCGGAGAGGAGCGAAGGCGTGTCGATGCTCGCCACGGTCCGGGGTGGGGCGACCGAGGCATCGGCGCGTCCCCTCGGTTCGGGTGTCCTGGCGGCGCTCGGACTCGGCGGTGCCGTCGCCTGGGCCGTCGCCGTGGCACTGGCGCGGGCGGGCACGAACCCGATCTACGCCTATAACGGCGCGTTCGCCGTCGCCTTCGTCTTCTACCTGGCGGCGGCTGCGCTCGTCGTGGCCGGTCGCGTCCCCGCGCGCCGCACGGCCCTGGCGCTGATCCTGGCGCTGGCGGTGTTGCCGCGCCTGATCCTCCTCGCCTCCACGCCCGCCCTCTCGGACGATCTCTATCGTTACGTCTGGGATGGGAAGGTGATCGCGGCGGGGATCGACCCCTATCGCTACGCCCCCGCCGACCCCGCGCTCGTCCCCCTGCGCGATCGCCTCTGGGCACCGATCAATCAGCGGGGGCAGCACACCCCGTATCCCCCGTTCGCGCAACTCGTCTTCGCCGCCACCTATCAACTCGCGCCGGATAGCCTCAAGGCGCAGCAGGTCGTCGCCGTGCTGGCCGATCTCCTGGCGATCGGCGCGATCCTCTGGCTGCTGGCGCGGTTGGGTCTGCCGCGCGAACGGGTGTTGCTCTACGCCTGGAGTCCCACGCCGATCCTCCACTTCGCGCACAGCGCCCACAACGACGCGATCATGATCGCCGCCTTCGTCGCCGCCCTCGCGCTGGCGGTCGGATCGGGGGGCGGGGCGACCGCGCGCCGGATCGGTGGGGGCGTGCTGCTGGCCGTCGCGACGCTGACGAAGCTCGTGCCGCTCCTGCTGGTCGCCCCGCTCCTGCGGCGCTGGCGGCTGCCCGGACTGCTCGCGTTCGCGTTCGCCGTCCTGCTCGGCGTCGCGCCCTTCCTCGGCGGCGGCGCGGCGGCGCTGACCGGGCTCGGTACGGAGGCGGGCGAATCGTCGTTCAACGACAGCGTCCACCTCGTACTGGTGCGCGCGCTCGAACGGGTCACGACGGCCCCGGAACTCGTCGCCAGCCTGCTCACGGCGCTCGCCCTCGGCGGGGTGGCGCTCCTCCTGCTGTGGCGCGGTGGTGACGATCTGGCAATGGTGCGCGGCTGTGGTGCGCTCCTGGCACTCGCGATCCTCTGCAACGCCGTGGTGGAGCCGTGGTATCTCGCCTGGCTGTTGCCGTTCGTCGCGCTCTTCCTACAGCGTGGGCGTGGGCTCTTCCCCTTCGCGCTGACGCCCTTTCTCGGCTGGCTCTGGCTCAGCGGCGCGATCCAGCTGACCGACCTGACGTACCTGCACCCTGCGAACGCGCGCGCCTGGCCGATCATCCGCGCGATCGAGTACGGCCCGCTTTTTGCACTCCTGGCAAAGACGGCGCTCGATCTGGCACGCGAGCACCAGAATCGTCGCGTGGTGGGCATGCATTGAGATGCGTCGCAGCAACTTTCAATCATCCTCTTGCGTTGTACTGAATACATCCCCGCGCTCAGCGTTCACACGTTCATAGTTATGCCACGGTTTCTTCATCGTCCCGTCAGTTTTCTCCACTACACTGATCGCACAGAAACGTTGGTGGCCGACGGAAGCCCCATCGGGATCAGTGTCGATCCCCCATTGAGAAGGAGGGTGTTATGGTCATCGCAATCATCGTCAGCGCGCTATGGGTCGCCCTTTTCCTGCCAGTCGTGATCCTGCCATTCTTGCCGAAGGTGGACACTTCCTACGCGCCCGCCCCGCGCCAACTGGTGCAGCGCACGGCCCAGCCGCTGCCGACCACGCAGCATGAGCAGGCCGCCTGACGCGCGAGCGCCATTATTCTGCTGACAGCGAGGGCCAGGGTATTGTATGCCCTGGCCCTCGCTCGATGTGTGCGCCGCGCGAACCCTGTGGCGCTGATCCAGCGCCACACGGCGTTTGTCCACAGTCTTGTCACAATCTGTCCATCGGCGCGTGCCAATTCCCCGTTAGCCTGAAGTACGGTGTCGCGGGATACCGCCCGTAGCCCGAGTATGGTGTCGCGGGATATCGATTGAAGAGAAGGGGTGACGATGGCGACACTGCTCGGTGCTGCACAGCCGCAGCCAACGACCGAACGCGCGGGACTGCCGACCGATGAGGTGGTCCTCCGTGTGACCGGACTGACGAAGCGCTACAAGGCACGCACGGCGGTCGACGGCCTCGACCTGGCGGTGCGGCGCGGCGAAGTTTTCGGTTTCCTCGGGCCGAACGGCGCGGGCAAGACGACCGCGATCGCGATGATCCTCGGCCTGATCACGCCGGATGCCGGGCAGATCACGATCCTCGGCCACGACGCACTCCGCGACCGCGAGGCGGCGCTGCGACAGGTGGGCGCGATCGTGGAAACGCCCACTTTCTATCCCTATCTCTCCAGGATCGACAATCTGCGCGCCCTGGCCCTCGCGCGGGGCGGCGTCCCTGCCGGACGTTTCGCCGAGGTGCTGGCGCTCGTCGGCTTGCAAGGGCGCGAGCGCGACCGTTTCAGCGCCTATTCGCTCGGGATGAAGCAGCGCCTCGGGATCGCGGGGGCATTGCTGCACGAGCCGGAGTTGCTGATCCTCGACGAGCCAGGGAACGGCCTCGACCCGGCGGGGATGGTCGAGATCCGCGAGCTGATCCTGCGCCTCGCCCGCGAAGGGCAGACGATCATCCTCTGTAGCCATCTCCTCGCGGAGGTCCAGCATGTCTGCGACCGGGTGCTGATCCTGGCGGGTGGGCGGGCGGTTGCACAGGGCGAGGTCGCCGAACTCCTCGATCAGGGGGCGCAGACGATCGTGCGCGTCGATGATCCGAGCCGCGCGGAGGCGCTGCTGCGGCAGACGCCGTGGATCGAGCGAGTGGAGCGGGAGGGCGAGACGTTGCTCCTGACGATGCCGCAGGACCAGGCGTTCGCGCTCGGTCGCCTGCTGGCTGAGCAGGGCCTGGCGATCGGCGAGCTGCGCCGCCAGGAGCGCGACCTGGAGCGCTTCTTCCTGGATACCACCGGCAAAGTCTGATGCGTTGGGTGCGCCGCAACTGGTGCGGCGATGGTGCTGTGTGGCCGCGATGCCGTGAGGGTAAGGAGGGCGACGATGGGCGCGTTGATTCGCATGGAACTCTTGAAGCTGCGTAAGCGACCGATGGCCTGGACCCTGTTGATCCTGCTGCTCGGTGGGATCGGCTTCATCACCGTGGTGAGTGTCCTGCAACTTCAGTCGGTCGATCCCGTCATTCGCGCCGATCTGTTGCGCAATATCACGTTGCCGGGGACGTTCCCGCGCACCGCCGAATTCGTCTACATCTTCGGCTCGATCATGCTCGCGATCCTGGCGGCCTCCACGATCGGCAGCGAATACAGCTGGGGCACCCTGCGCCCGATGCTCGCCACCGGTGTCCCGCGTGGGCGCTTCCTGGCCGCGAAGCTCGTCGCCCTGGCGCTCGTCGCCGCCATCTTCGTGATCCTGCCGCTGCTGATGAACGGGCTGCTGGCCCTGCCGATCGCCGCCTGGAACACCATGCCGATGCTGACCGGTACGCTCGACGCGGCCTGGTTCGGTAACCTCGCCGCGATCGTGGGCCGGACCTACCTGCTGGTCCTGATGCCGATGGCGATCGCCTTCTTCGTCGCGCTGGTCAGCCGCTCGCAGGCCGCAGGGATCGGCGCGGCGCTCGGCCTGATGATCGGCGAGCAGATCGTCTCGGTCCTGCTGTTCACCCTGAATCAGCCGTGGACGCGGGCGGTGGCGAACCTCCTCCCCGGTCGCAATAGCCAGGCGCTGCTGAATCACAACACGTTCGGTGCGGTGCCGGTGATCGCCGGCCAACCCGGCGAGGCGCGCGCGATCCTGACCCTTGTTCTCTACAGTGTGATAGCCCTGGTCATCGCCGTGCTCGTCTTCCGACGGCGCGACGTGCGCGGCGCGGCCTAGCGCCGACAGCGCGACCCCGCACGCATATTCCGACCTCCCCGGCGCACATCATTGCGCCGGGGAGCGTGCTCTTCGCCCTGAAAACCGCACTGTGCTTGTCGTTATCACGCACGAAGGTCTACACTCTTGTCGCGCGGGCAATGCCCGCGCCGAGGGGAGGCGGAGACCGATGGCGGGCGCACAATCTGCGGCTGGTGATCCCGAAACGAATCCGGTGCTCTCGGCACGCGCGGCGGCGCTGCTGGCGCGGATCGACCGCGATCTGCCGACGCTGGCCCGCGAGTTGATCCCGCAATCCCCTTCCGTCTCGGCGCGTTTCCTCGAACGCCCGGACGATCCCGGTGAGCACAAGCCGGAGTGGCACCAGTACGGCATCATCACCCACACGCGACAATTCGTTGTCGCCCTGCGCGACGCGGTGCCGGGCGCATTGCGGCGGATCGATCCGGCGATCGCGGCGCGGGCCGAGGCGTACTTCGCCACACCGCTCGACGATCTCACCCGCTGGGAGTTGCTGCTCGTCGCCGGGTACTGGCACGACGTCGGGAAGTTCACGACGCGCACCATCGGGCGGCGCGGCGACTGGCGTTTCATCGGCCACGCCCACGATTCGGCCCGCCTAATCGCCGCCGGGCCGGATGGCGGGCTCGGTGCGCGCTACGGGCTGACCGCCGCGCAGACCGCCTTCGTCGCTCGGCTGGCGGATCTCCATTACGCCCCGATGGAATTGAAGCTCGCGCTCGATCGCGGCGGCGGCGTGCCGACGGGGCGCGACGTCTATGGGGAGATCGCCGCGACCCTCGGGATGGCGGGCTACGCGGTCTGCGCTCTTTTCTGGGCCGACTGCCTCTCCAAGGGGGATACGCCCCGCCAGCGCACCCAGCGCCCCGAACTCTGGAATCTCCTGGTGCGGACGCTGCACGCCGTCGACGCCGCAGCGCGGCCAAAGTCGCAGATGACGACGGAAGACATGATCGCGCCGGGCTGACCGGCAGGAGGAGGAGGAGCATGGCGACGGTGGCCGAGACGGTGGACCTGACGATCGAGGGGCCGGATACGCTCGGCGTGCTGGCGACAACCGCGCCGGTGGTGGCCGCCGCGCGCGCGGTGCGGATCGTGCCGGAGGCGCTCGCGGCGATCGCGAAAGAGGTCGCGGTACGGGCGGAGCGCGGCACCCTGGTCGTGCCGCCGTGGGATAAGCATTACCACTGGCACGACGATCGCGGTCGCGCGGTGAATGTGACCCTGCTGCTCGACGCGCTGAACTTCTCGTTCTGGGCCGAGCCGGGCGAAGAGCGTTGGACCCTCACGTATCGGGGCGAGGCGCTCGACGGCTACTGGGCGCTCGCCGCCGCGCTGAAACGGGCGATCGAGGTCGATGGCTGTCCGCTGTGGGACGCCGACTTCCTCGCGCAAATGAGCGACGAGGATGCGGAGAGCATCTTCCATCCCGAGGGGGCGAGCGGCGGGCGAATCCCGATGTTCGCCGCGCGGCTGGCGAACATGCGCGAGGTCGGGCGCGTCCTCGGCGAGCGTTACGAGGGCTGGTTCGGTGCGGCGATCGAGGCGGCAGACGGGAGCGCTCCCGCGCTTGTGGCGCGGGTCATCGCCGATTTCCCCTCGTTCGATGACACCGCGCGCTATAACGGGCAGGAGATCCGGCTCTACAAGCGGGCGCAGATCCTGGTGTCCGATCTCTACGGCGCGCTCGACGGGCAGGGCTGGGGGGATCTGCGCGACCTCGGCCAGCTGACCGCCTTTGCTGATTATAAGGTGCCCCAGATCCTGCGCTCCTACGGCATTTTGGCCTACACCCCCGAACTCGCGGCGCGGATCGAGGCGCGCGAGCCGCTCGCGCCGGAGAGTCCGGAAGAGATCGAGATTCGCGCGGCGACGATCTGGGGCGTCGAGTCGCTGCGCCGCGCGATCGCCGCGCGCGGGGTGAAGGCGCGCGCGTTCGAGATCGACTGGACCCTCTGGACCCTCGCGCAGGGGCGCGGCAACATGGCCCCGTACCACCGGACGCGGACAGTATTCTATTAGGCACTCGCCCATCCGCTGCCGCTGCGCGATCGTCGCTACTATCGAGGAGTTGTATGACCTTCCCCGTCTCGCCCGCTCGCGATATCACCGCTGGTGCCCTCTCGTTCGCGATCGAGGCGCGGTTGCCCGGCGCGGGCGGGCGGGCGGGGCGCTTGACCCTGCCGCACGGGGTGGTGGAGACCCCGGCCTTCATGGTGGTGGGGACGCAGGCGACGGTGAAGAGCCTGACGCCAGAGGAGGTGCGCGGGCTGGGGACCCAGATGATCCTCGGCAACGCCTACCATCTCTACCTGCGCCCCGGCCCCGCGCTCGTCGCGGAGTTCGGTGGCCTGCACACCTTCATGGGGTGGGACGGGCCGATCCTGACCGATAGCGGCGGCTTCCAGGTCTTCAGCCTCGGCTTCGCGCTCGAACACGGCGTCGGCAAGATCGCCAAGATCTTCCCCGGCGAGGAGGCGCGCGCGCCGCGCCGCGCCCAGCGCCCGAAGCTGACGCGGATCGACGACGAGGGGGTGACCTTCACCTCGCACCTCGACGGCTCGGCGCACCGCTTCACGCCGGAGGTGTCGATCGGGATCCAGCAGCAGCTCGGGGCCGATGTGATCGTCGCCTTCGATGAGTGCACCTCGCCGCTGCACGACCACGCCTACACGGCGCGCGCGCTACGGCGCACGCATAGCTGGGCCGACCGTTGCCTCGAAGCCTGGACCCGGCGCGACGATCAATCGCTCTTCGGGATCGTGCAGGGGGGCGCGTACCACGATCTGCGCGTGCAGAGCGCCGAGTTCTTCGCCAGTCGCCCCTTCCCCGGCTATTGCATCGGCGGCTCGCTGGGGAAGGACAAGGATGACATGCGCGCCATCCTCGATTGGACGCTGCCGATCCTGCCCGAAGAGCGTCCGCGCCACCTCCTGGGGATCGGCGAGCCGGAGGATTTCTTCGACGCCATCGCGCGCGGGATCGATCTCTTCGATTGCGTCGCGCCGACCCGCCTCGCGCGGCACGGTGCCCTCTACACCGCCGACGGGCGCTTGCAGATCAAGTCGGCGCGCTACAGTCACGATCAGGCACCGATCGAGGCCAACTGCGGCTGCTACACCTGCCGGCACTTCAGCCGGGGGTATCTGCGTCACCTCTTCGCCGCCGGGGAGACGCTGGCCCTGCGCCTCGCCTCGATCCACAATCTCTATTTCATCGTCAATCTCGTCCGCGCGATCCGCGCGTCGATCCTCGATGGCTCGTTTTTCGCCTTCAAGGAGGCGTTCCTCGCGCGCTACAGCGCAGGTTAGCCGGCCAGCGGCCCGGCGCGGCCCGCTCCGGGCCGCGCCGGAGATGCCGCCGCAACGGGGGCGGTCGCTTTCAGCCTGTAGCCGAGCAGCCGATCCATCCCGATGTGGGCGAGTCAAATAGCCGCGAGCGCGACGATGGGCGGGTTGCCCGCGCCCATGCCCGCCCCGAAGAGCACGAGGGGTAGGGGATAATTGTGGAGCAAGTTGTAGCCACGCACCCCGGCCCGCACGCTGATCAGATAGCCAAGCGCGCCCAGATCGGGAAAGAGCAGGAGCAAGGTAAAGACGAGCCAACTCCCCCCTTCCTGTCGATAGAGAACGATGGCGAGGACGAGGGTAACTCCCCCGGCGACCCGCCACCAGAAATTTTTCAGGCGCTGAGGTTGATCGAACATCATGCCCATCTGGCCTTCCCCCCGATGCGTCGCTTCGTCTCGTGCCACAGCCTTATCGCCGTAGCCCGGCGATGAATGCCCGCAGCAGCCGCTCGAAGCTCTCATCCAGGTCGAGCGGCAAGCCGAACCCCCCCGCCATCTCCAGGGTTGCAAAGCCGTGCATCAGGCTGCGGAGCCCGCGCACCACATGCAGCGCTTCATCCGTGCCGAGGTCGTACCCCGCCAGCGCCGCGAGCACGATGCCCACGACGTCTGCACCAACCGCCTGCCACTCGTCGTCGCCGGGCGCGGGCGCGCGGAGCATTGTCGCGTAGACTCCTGGGCGTTCCTTGACGAAGGCCCGGTAGGCCCGACCGAGTGCCAGGATCGCGTCATCGCCCGATCTACCGATCGCGGCGCGCGACAGCCGAACCATTAGCTCGCGCGTGCCGAGCAGCGCCAGCTCGCGCCGCAAGCTATCCAGCCCGGCAACGTGATTGTAGAGGGACGGGGTGCGGACACCGAGGTCGCCGGCCAGGCGTGCGAGCGTCAGCGCGTCCAGCCCCTCCGCGTCTGCCAGCGCCGCCGCCTCGCGCACCACCGCCTCGCGATCCAGCCCCGCCCTGCGCGTCACGACCGTCCCCCTTGTGCGGCGACCGTCGCCTCTTCGATCGCTCGCGCCATCGCCGCCAACGGGCGCGCCAGGATCTCGCCGTGCCCCACGGCGAGACGAGTCGGGGAGAGCTTGTGCAGGGTGCGCGCGCTCGTCAGGGCAGTCGGCTTGTGCCAGGTGGCGAATGCGGGGAAGGGGAAGAGCGGACGGAGTGTGCCGCTCACGGCGATTCCGGCGCGCGTCTGGAAGGCGTCCCCGGCGATCAGCGTGCCGTCACGCTCGTCGAAGTAAGCGACATGGCCGGGGGTATGCCCCGGCGAGGCGACGACGCGGAGCGAGCCGACCCGGTCGTCTGCAGCGAGCAGGCGCGTCGGCACCGTGGTCGCGGTTTGCCAGGAGCCGCGCAGCTTTGCGCCGGGGAGGATCTCGACTGGATCGAGGGTTCGTTCCCCGGCCAGGAAGCGGGCCTCGCGTGCCGGGACCAGGATCTCCGCCCCCGGAAGCGCGGCGTGGAGCGCGTCGAGTGAGGCGGCATGATCCAGGTGCGCGTGGGTGAGCACGATCCGACGAATTGCTCCGCCATGCGCCCTTGCTGCGGCGATGATGGCTTCTGCATTACCCGCGAGACTGGCGTCGATCAGCGTGAAACCGTCATCCTCGCGGATGAGGTAGCAATTCACGGGGAAGAGGCGCGGATACTTGGTGAGTTGAATCAAGGAATCGCCGTGGCTGAGTACGCGCATCGTATCTTTCTCCATAAGCCCGCACAGTCAAAACTACTGTACATAGAATATAAGCTAATACTATTAGCATGTCAATGGTTGTATCGATACGGCGATGTTGATGCTCCACGATGCAACTCCGCGCGCCCTTTGCCGTTATACTCTTCGGCTCAGTCCATGTCAGCAAGGGGCGCGGTGGGGACGATGAGCGCGCCGGGTGGTAGCGGCCCAATCGAGTATCAGCCGAGCGTCGCGCTCCGGCAGCGGCAGGCACGCCGCGCCTGGACGGCGATCGGCCTCGCCCTGCTCACCTTCCTCAGTTCCTGTGGCCTCCTCTTCGGCGCGGGCTACTGGTATCGCGGGCACGCCACCGAGAAGCGCACGGTGCGGATCGAGGTGGTGCAGGGGGATCGGGCCTTCGTCCGCCCCGCCTACCAGCGCAACTGGAACGCGGTGCCCGCGCGCGGCGGGGGCGACATGGCCCCCCTGGAATTGCAGGAAGGGGACGCCTTCCAGACGGGGAGCGGCACTCAGGTGCTCCTCACCTTCTGGGACAATAGCCGCGTGCAGGTCTTCGAGAATACCGAACTCCAGATGACCGAATTGCGGACCACCCGCTACATCAGCCAATCGAGCGCCGTCACGATGCAGCAATTGCGCGGTACCAGTCGCGTCGCGCTCGCCCCCGGCGACTATCGGCGCGCGCGTTTCCAGGTGGAGGCGGGCGACGCGACCGTGTTGATGAAAGAGGGCGACGGGGTCACCGGGGGGGTCTTCGTCGTGCAGGTGCTGCCGGGGGAGATCGGCGGCGATCTCGGTGCCGTGAGTGTGCGTGCCCTCGTCCGGCGGGGCATCGGGGCGGTGCGCGTGGCGGGGCAACCGGGCGAGCTGCGGTTGGATGCGAACGAGCAGACGTTGGTGCCGCCCGGTGGCCCGGCGGGCACCCCGACCGAGGCACGGCGCGATTTCGTGGCGAACAGCCAGTTCGCACCGTTCGGGGCCACCGGCTGCGATCTCGGCAATCAGTTCGCCCCCTGGCGTCCGAGTTGCACGCCGGGGCAGCTCGAAGGGAGCTTCGGGCGGCTCCTCACGGTGTCCGACTCGATCGATGGGCAGCCGGTGACCGCCCTGGAGATCGCGCGGGGTGCGAGCAGCACCGATTCGGCCAACACCGGCGTTCGGCAATCGCTCGATGTCTCGATCGGCGATCAGCCATCCCTCTCCCTGACCGCCGACATCAAGGTCGAGGACCAGACCCTGTCCGGGGGCGGGCAGAGCGGCACCGAGTTCCCGATGATCGTGCGGATCAATTACTACGACGCCGCCGGTGGCTACAACACGCGCATCTGGGCCTTCTACATCGTCCCCGCGGCGGCTGGCCGGTTGCCGTTCAACGCCAGCCTCGTGGAGGCGCGACTCGTGACCGCCAACGAATGGGTGCCGTTGCGCTTCGATCTCCTCGGGCTGGTACCCCAGCCGGTGCGCCTCGACTCGATCGAGATCTACGCCTCCGGGCAGGGATACGGGGCGCGGATCACGAACGTGGCGATCATCGGGGTGGAGTAGGGGCCGATGCCTGAGCGGACAATCCCCGCACAAGCGAACGATGCGGCGACGTGGACGCACCCGGCGCTCACGATCACGCGGCTGATCGTGAGCCCGCTGCACGCGAATTGCTATCTGCTGACCTGCCGTGCGACCGGCGCGGTGCTCGTCGTCGACGCTGGGGACGAGGCCGCGCGCATCCTGGCCGCGATCGGGTGGCTGACCGCAGGCGGGGCGGGGCGGGTCGCGGCGATCGTGAACACGCACGGGCATGTCGATCACACCGCCGCCGTCGGGGCCGTGCGCGCGGCGCTCGGCTCGATACCGGTACTGATGGGGCCGTTGGATGTCGAACTGGTGCTGGGGAATGGCCCGGATGCCGCGCGGCTATTGGGTCGCGAATACGAGCCGATCCTGCCCGACCGCACAGTGGACGATGGCGACGAGATTCGCTGGGGAACTTGTGTCCTCCGCGTGCTGGCGACGCCCGGGCACTCGCCGGGCGGGATTTGTTTGTACGGGCATGGTGTACTATTGAGCGGCGATACGTTGTTTCGGTGTGGTGTCGGCTCCTGGCGGGGCTTCAAGGGGGATCGTGTCGCCTTGCGCGCGAGTATCCGCGAGCGGTTGCTGCCCCTCCCGCCGGACACGATGGTGTATCCCGGACATGGCGAGCCGACGACGCTGGCCGCAGAAGCGACCGAGAATCGCTTTCTGCGCCGTGTCGATGCAGACCGAGCGAGACCGAGCGAATAGGGGAAGGCGACGGACCTTCGTACAGGGGGGAAGAGCTATGCGGATCGCGATCGTGGGGACGGGGTACGTGGGGTTGGGGACCGGGGCGGTCTTCGCCGACCTGGGCAACGAGGTGATCGGGGTCGACATCGACGCGGCGAAGGTCGCGCTCCTCCAGTCCGGCACGCCGCACATCTTCGAGCCGGGGCTGGCGGAGTTATTGTCGCGCAACCTGAAAGCCGGGCGGCTGCGTTTCACGACCGATTACGCCGCTGCCATCCCCGACGCCGAGCTCGTCTTCATCTGCGTCGGCACCCCGGCGGGGCCGCACGGCGGGGCGGACATGCGCTTCGTGCGCGCCGCCGCCCTCACTATCGGGGGGCACCTGGCCGCCGGGCGGCGCACGATCGTGGTCAATAAGAGCACCATGCCGATCGGCTCGGGCGACCTGGTGGGGGCGCTGCTCGGCGAGGCGGCCCCGCGCGGGGCGACCTTCGCGGTGGTGTCGAACCCGGAGTTCCTGCGCGAGGGTTCGGCGGTGCGCGACATGCTCAACCCCGATCGGATCGTCCTCGGCTCGACCGATCGCACCGCAGCGGAGGCGGTCGCGGCGGTCTACCAGCCGTTCGACGCGCCGGTGCTGATCACCGACCTGCGGACGGCGGAGATGATCAAGTACGCCTCCAACGCCTTCCTGGCGACGAAGATCGCCTTCATCAACGAGGTCGCCGCCGTCTGCGAGGAGACCGGGGCCGACGTGCGGCAGGTCGCCGCCGGGATGGGCCTCGACCCGCGCATCGGCGCGGCCTTCCTGGAGGCGGGGATCGGCTTCGGCGGCTCCTGCTTCCCGAAGGATGTGCAGGCGCTGGAGTTCATGGCCGAGGAGGCGAACCGCCACCCGCAGCTCCTGCGCGCGGTGCTGGAGATCAACCGCGACGGCCCGCGCGCCTTCGTGCGGAAGCTGGATCGGCTGATCGGCGGGCTGCACGGGCGGACGGTCGCGGTTTGGGGGCTGGCGTTCAAGGAGAATACCGACGACCTGCGCGAGTCGCAGGCGCTGACGATCATCGGCGACTTGCTGGCGCGCGGGGCGCGGGTGCGGGCGTATGACCCGGCGGCGATGGGCGGGGCGCGCGCGCTGCTGGACCCGGCGCGGGTGGCCTTCTGCGCGGACGCCTACGAGGCGGCGGCGGGGGCGGACGCGGTGATCCTGGCGACGAAGTGGAACGAGTTCAAGGGGCTGGACCTGGCCCGCGTGCGCGAGAGTATGAGCGCGCCGATCCTCTTCGATGGCCGCAATCTTTACGATCCCCTCGATCTCACCAGGCTCGGTTTCACCTATCGCGGCGTCGGCCTGCCCGTGGCGGAATCCGCCGCACCAGCCCCCACCGATCTCGCCGCTGCTCTGGGCGATGATTGAGCGATACGGTACACTGTGCGGCACGATCGAGACGATGCGACCGCGCGGCCTTCCTGTGTGAAGCCGTCCCGCGCGACATGGAGGAAAGGTCATTCGCGATGGTACGCGCATTGATCACCGGGGTAACCGGGCAGGACGGCTCTTACTTGGCCGAATTCTTGCTCGCCAAGGGCTACGAGGTTATCGGCATGGTGCGCCGCTCCTCGACCTTGAACTTCGAGCGGATCGCCCATATTCAGGAGCGGCTCACCCTGGTTTCCGGCGATCTGACCGATGGCTCCGCGCTGATCCACATCCTGCGCGATCATCGCCCGGACGAGATCTATAATTTGGCGGCGCAGAGCTTCGTTCCGACGTCATTCGGACAACCGGTCCTCACCGGCGACGTCACCGGCCTCGGCGTGACCCGAGTGCTGGATGCGATCCGCTTCGTCGATCCGGCGATCCGCTTCTACCAGGCGTCGTCGAGCGAGATGTTCGGCAAGGTCGTCGAGGTGCCGCAGCGCGAATCGACCCCGTTCTACCCGCGCTCGCCCTACGGGGTGGCGAAGTTGTACGGGCACTGGACGACGGTGAACTACCGCGAGAGCTACGATCTCTTCGCCTGCTCGGGGATTTTGTTCAACCACGAATCGCCCCGCCGGGGCCTCGAATTCGTGACGCGCAAGATCGCCCACGCGGCGGCGCGGATCAAGCTCGGCTTCGATCGCGAGCTGCGTCTCGGCAATCTCGACGCGCAGCGCGACTGGGGTTTCGCGGGCGACTACGTCCAGGCGATGTGGCTGATGCTTCAGCAGGACGCTCCGGAGGATTACGTGGTCGCCACCGGGCGCACCTACACCGTGCGGCACTTCTGTGAGGTGGCCTTCGGGCATGTGGGCCTGAACTGGCAGGATCATGTGGTGCAGGATGAGCGCTTCATGCGCCCCGCCGAGGTCGATCTACTGATCGGCGACGCGGAGAAAGCGCGCGAGGGACTCCAGTGGCGTCCCGAGACGAGCTTCGAGGAGCTGGTGAAGATGATGGTCGATGCCGACCTGAAGGGCCTGCAAGAGGGGCATCGCCCCGGTTCGCTCGTCGCCTCGATCCGCCATTTCTAGCGATGCCGGATGACGGTGCGGGGCGCGACCATGTCGCGTCCCACGTGGGTGGCGATGCCCTGACCCGCGCGTATCGGCCCTCGTTCGACCCCGACACGGTCGGGCTATACGAAGCGGGGATCGACGCGATCGAACCGGCACGGATCGCCGCCGTGCTGGCGCGACACGGCGAACGTTTCCTCGGTCGAGTCTTCACCCCTGCCGAGCGCGCGCTCTGCCGCGAGCGCGTGAACTCGTTGGCTGCTCGTTTCGCCGCGAAGGAGGCGGTCGCCAAGGTTCTGGGGACCGGCCTTGGCACGATCGCCTGGCGGGAGATCGAGGTGTTAGCGAATGAGCGCGGGCGGCCGGTGCTGGTGTTACATGGGGCGGCGGCGGCGCGCGCCGCGCACCTGGGGTTGCGACACTGGTCGGTTAGTCTCACGCATCTGACCGGGCTCGCGCTGGCAATGGTGGTCGCCAGCGCGAGCCCCGATCTTCGGGAACGAGAATACGTGGAGTGACTGATGGGTATACACCGGCTCTGTGACGAATGGCGCGTGGGGTGCGCGTGCCCCGCCGTGCTCGCCACTCCCCCACCGTGCCGATGATCGCGCGGACCCTGGGGCCATACCAGCCGGTCGAGCAACTGGAGCGGGGCGGGCCATACCTCGGCTATCGCGCGGTCGATCCGCGTCTGTTCGGGCAGCCGGTGATGGTGAACACCGCCCCCCTGCCCGCCGAACGCGCCACGTTCCAGCGCCGTTTCCACGCTGGCGCGGGGCTGCTGACCGAACTGCGCCACCCGAATATCCTGCCCCTGCTCGATTTCGGCGAAACCGACGAGCAGTGCTACTTGGTCGCACCCTACCTCGAAGGGCCGACCCTGGCGGAGATCGGCGGGCGACGACGGCGCCTCGATGAGGTGCTCGGGCTGATCGCCACCCTTTGCGAGGCGCTCGATCAGGCCCACCGTCGCGATCTGCCGCACGGCGGGATCATCCCGGCGGCGATCCAGATCGTCAATCTCCCTGCGGGCGAGGATTCCCTCTACGCCGCATGGCCGCTGCTCCTGTACCACGGCTATGCCCCGTTGTTGCACGATGTCGCCGACGCGGTTGCTACGCCCTACGCCCCGCCGATCGCCGCCGAGGGCGCGCTGCGCGGTCGCGACGATATCTACGCCCTCGCCGGGGTGGTGGAGCAATTGCTGACCGGCGGCGCACCGGAGACCGCCTCGGAAAACGACGACGCGGTGACCCTGCCGGAGGCGGTTGTCGCGGTCCTCGATCGCGCGCGCGCGGTCGAGCCGACCGCGCGTTTCGCCACCGGTGCCGATTTCCTGCTGGCCCTGCGCGACGCCGCCACCACCGACCGGCGCGGCGAGGAGCAGCGCGCGGGTGTGCTGCTGGACGAGGCGCGGCTGGCGGTCGCCGCCGGGAAGCTCCGCTCTGCCAGCGAGGCGTATGGTGCGTACCTGGCCCTGCGCCCCGAGGACGAGTTGGCGCGGCGTGAGTCCGCGGCGGTGGAGAGCCGCCGCACCGAGGTCGCGCGCCGCCGCGCCGAGGCCGCCGCCGCCCGCGCCGCCCAGAATCCCACACCATCTGTGCCGGAGGCCACCCTGGCGGAGCAAGCTCTCGCCCCCGCATCCAGCGCCGCCCAGGGAGCCGCCGGGCAGCAGGGTGGGACGACCGACGTGGCCCCCGCCGCTAACGTCGCCCCGGATACCGGCCTCCGCAATCTGCTGACACGCGATGCGCAACAGCCCAACGTCGGTGGTATACCGCTCGGTCGGATCGGTATCGACAGGCCGCGCCCGACAACCTTCAATGCGCTGCCACGAACCTTCCAACCGGTCGCCTCGCCCGCCCGCCAGCGTCGGCAGGCGGTCCTGCCGGTGGCGATCGCCGCCGCGATCCTGATCCTGATCCTGGCGTTCGGTGGCTGGTTTGTCACCCGGCAGCGCGCGGCGGGCGGTGCCGGGTCCGGCACGCCGTCCGGGGCGGTCGCGGGTGGGGCCTTCGGGAGTTCCACGTCGCCGGGCGTGAGCGGGATCGGCACGCCGACCCGGATCGCCACCAACGTCCCGCCGGTCCTGCCGATCGCCCCGACGGTCGCCGTCCCCACCGCCACCATCGCCCCGACGATCCCGCCGCTGGCCCCGGTCTTCAACGATACCTTTGGCGATCCGAACACCGGTTTCCCGCGCGAGCCGGGGGGCGACGCCACCGCCGGGTACCAGAACGGCGAATACGTCCTGCGCGTCCCGGACCCGGATGGCTTCGAGGTCGCGGAGTTGAATGGCTGTGTCCTCACGGGCGCGCCGAATTGCGCCTTCGGGGACCTGGTACTGGAAGCGGATATCCATGCGGTCGGGCCGACGAATGGCGGGAGTTACGGCCTCGTCTTCCATCGCCAGTTCAGCGGCGCGTACATCCAGTATTTCGTGCTGATCGACCCCGAAAAGGGGGAGGTGCGCATGGTGCGCTGGGTCGATACGGACCGCACAGAGGTGATCCGGCCAACACCGATCCCGGCGATTGCAAAGGGCGAAGGGGTCAACCACCTGACGATCGCCGTCAAGGGCAATACCTTCACGATCGGCGTCAACGGGACGAATTTGCCGACGGTGACCGATGCGGGGCCGACCACTGGTCTCGTGGCGTTGCGCGCAGACGCCGGGACCGGGCCGATCGAGGTCCGCTTCGACAACTTCATCATCCGCCCGTCTCGCTGAGATGCGACGCTTCGGGCCGCAGGGGGAGGCATGATCGCATCGAATCACGGTGGCTGGTCGCCCGAGGAGGGTGCGGGCCTGCTCGCGTACTTTGGCGCGGACACGGTCGTTGACATCCTGGAGCGCTCGCCGGTCGAGCCGCGCGTAGTGATCGCCTGGATCGCGTGGGACCGTTTGCCACCGAGCATCTATCTGGTAGATTTCCGCGAGCGGACCAGATACGACACCCCGCTGTGCGAAGAATTTATGTCTGTTGCGATGGCTAAGGCGAGCCGCTGGTCGGCGCTCTGGCCCGCAGAGGATGCGGCGACCGCCTAACCCATCCGCTCGTGGCGGTATCCGCGCCGCGCTGCCCCACGCCCCCGCGCGTGCTATCATCCCTTGGCGGCGTGCGCTTCACGCCGCGCACCGTGTGGATGGAAGGGTGAGGCGCGTGCAGATCGTCACCGCCGCGCAGATGCGCCAGATCGAGCAGCAAGCATTCGCGAGCGGTGTCGCCCAGCCCGCGCTGATGCGACGTGCGGGCGAGGCGGTCGCCGCGCAGGCGAGCGCCTCGTTGGCCGATCCCCGGCACGCCAGCGTGCTGGTGCTGATCGGGCCGGGTAACAACGGCGGCGACGGCCTGGTTGTGGCCGAGGCGTTGGCCGACGCGGGCGTGCGAGACGTGCGCCTCTGGCTTTATCGGCGTGAGGGGCCGCGCGGCGCACCGGTCGCCGCAGACTTGCTCGACCGCCTGCCGCCGCTCGACGCTGCCGAGCTGGCGGGCGCGATCGCCGGGGCCGACCTGATCGTCGATGCGCTCTACGGGATCGGCGCGCGCGATCAACTTCCGCCCGATCTCGTCGTGACCCTGCGGACGCTCAACGCCCGCGCGGACGACCCGAGGGTGACGCTGCTGGCGCTCGATCTGCCGACCGGCGTGAACGCCGATACCGGCACGGTTGCGGAGATCGCTTTCCGTGCCGATCTGACCGTCACGCTGGGGCGGGCGAAGCGTGGATTATTCGAGGGCGCGGGCCTGCGCCATGCGGGGAGAATTATCGTGGAGACGATCGGATTGGGTGGGGGGGCGGTGGACGGTGTGACGCCGCGCACGATCGGGCGGGCGGACGCGCTGGCGCGTCTGCCGCGCCGCGCTGAGGACGCGCACAAGGGCGATGCCGGGTCGCTGATCATCATCGGCGGCTCGCTGAATTATCTCGGTGCGCCGATCCTGGCGGGGCATGCCGCCTTGCGCGCGGGGGTCGGCCTGCTCACCCTCGCCGTGCCGCGCAGCCTGCTCGGCCCGATCGCCTCGCAGGTCGCCGAAGCGACCTACCTGCCGCTGCCCGAGGCGGAGTGGGGCACCGTCGGTCCGGCGGCGATCAAGCCGCTCTCCGAGGGCCTGGCGCGCTACACCGCCGTGCAGGTCGGCAACGGCCTGGGGCGCGAGAAGGAGACCGGGGAGTTCCTGGGGCGGCTCTTCGCCTTCAGTCCGCAGGAGCGGGGCAAGGCCCCGGTCGGTTTCCGTCCGCTCGGTGCCGCCGAAGAGGCCGCGCCCGACGAGGCGATCATCAAAGTGCCGACGCTGATCGACGCCGATGGCCTCAATCTACTCAGCGAGGTGGAACGGTGGTGGGAGAAGATCGGCGACCTGCCGCTGATCCTCACCCCGCATCACGGCGAATTGGCGCGCTTGCGCGGCGTGGAACGCGAGGCGATCAGCGCCGCCCCCTGGCAGGCCGCGCTCGACGCCGCCCGCGAGTGGCGGCAGGTCGTGGTGTTGAAGGGGGGCTATACAGTCGTCGCCACGCCGGAGGGCGAGTTGTGGGTCGCGCCGCTGGCGAACCCGGCCCTCGCCGCCGCCGGGACCGGCGACACCCTGGCCGGCCTGATCGCGGGACTGCTGGCGCAGAAGCTCGCCCCCGCCGATGCCGCGATCCTCGGCGTCTGGGTCGGCGCGCGCGCCGGCGAACTGGCGCGCGCGGCGATCGGCACCCTGCCGCTGCTGGCGGGCGATCTACCGCGCTTCATCGGTCAGGCGATCCGCGAGTTGGAAACGGGCGAAGGGGCGCAATAGCGTGCTTTCGGGCGGGGGCCTGTTCGGCCCGCGCCAGTGGCTCCCCTCCGGGGGATTCGTCATTCGTCATTCCCAAAGGGGGCCAGATGCGCGTGACCGACATCATGACAGTGCAGATCGCGACCGTCGAACCGGGGACACCGATCGCCGAGGTGGCGCGACTGATGGCGAGCGCGGACATCAGCGGCGTGCCGGTGATCGATCCCGCGAACGGCGAACTGGTGGGGCTGATCACCGAGCTGGAGATGATCGAGCGCCAGGCCAACTTCGACATGCCGACCTATACCCGCGTGCTCGACGCGACCTTCGTGATCGCCGAGCGGGACAGCGAGGAGAAGTTGGCCCGCATCCTCGCCACAACCGCCGGGGAGTTGATGGAGAAAACCGTCTACTCGATTCGCGAGGACGCCTCGATCGAGGAGGTCGCCACGCTGATGTTCGAGCGCAAGGTCAACCCGGTCCCGGTGATCAGCCTCGACGGGCAGGTGATCGGCATCGTCAGCCGCTCGGACATCGTGCGCCTGATGGCGGCGGACTTCACCGACCCGAACGACGACGAGTAGGCCGTGTGGGCAGCGAGGCGGCGAGCATGACGGGCGGGATGACCGTGCAGGCCGCAGTGCCGATGTGGGGACGCGCGACGCGCGCCGAGATCGATCTGGACGCGGTCGCGAGCAACGTCCGCTACTTCGTCGAGCGCGCGGGGCCGCGCGCGGGGGTTATGGCGGTGGTCAAGGCCAACGCCTACGGCCACGGCGCGGCGATGGTGGCGCGGGAAGCGCTCGCCGCAGGCGCGCGCTGGCTCGCGGTCGCGACGGTCGATGAGGGGCGACAACTGCGCGCGGCGGGAATCGGCGCGCCGCTCCTCGTCCTCGCGCCGAGCGCCCCCGAGGAGGCCCGTGCCGCCGTACGCGCCGATCTAACCCTGGCGGTGGGTGATCTGGACGGCGCGGCGGCGGTCGCGGCGGCAACCGACGAAGTGGCGGCGGTCCATGTGGAGGTCGATACCGGACTGGGACGGTTCGGCGTCCATCACACGGTCGCCGTGGAGACGATCGCGCGGATCGCCGCGTTGCCCGGCCTCCGCCTCGATGGCCTCTATACCCACTTCGCCACGGCGGACGAGGCCGACCAGTCGTTCCACGATCGGCAACAGGCATACTTCGCCGCGATCGTGGCCGAGTTGGCGGCGCGCGGGATCGCCCCGCCGCAGATTCATCAGGACAACAGCGCCGGATCGCTCGTCGGTCCCGGCGCGCACGCCACGCTGATCCGCCCCGGCATCGCGCTCTACGGCCTCTCCCCCTCGGAGGAGGTGCCCGCGCCCGCCGCGCTGCGCCCGGTCCTGCGCCTCCGCACACGGGTCGCGCGCGTCCTCGATCTCGCGCCGGGCGACAGCGTCTCTTACGGGCGCACCTTCGTCGCCACGCGCCCGATGCGCGCGGCGCTCGTGCCGCTCGGCTACGCCGATGGCTATCGCCGCGCCCTGTCGGGGCGGGGGCAGATGCTCCTCGGCGGGCGGCGCGCGCCGGTCCTCGGGCGGGTCTGCATGGACCAGACGGTGATCGGCGTGCCGGATGGCGTGGCGGTCGCGGTGGGGGACGAGGTCGTGGCGCTCGGCGCGCAGGGGGACGAGGCGATCGACGCGGACGAGCTCGCCGCGCTCGCCGGGACGATCGGGTATGAGATCGGCACCGGCATCGGCGCGCGTGTCCCGCGCCACTATCTGCGTGGCGGGCGGACGGTCGCGATCGAGACGCTCGCAGGGCTGCGCGACTGCGCGGAGTGATGCGAACAGCCGATCGCAGCGTTGCCCGTACGTATGAATCGTTATGGCCGTCGCACCCGAAGGAGTCGGAATGGTTCAGCAGCAGCGCCGCACCCCGCAGCGGATCGATCTCGCCCGCCTGCTCCTCCTCTGCGCGCTGGCCTGCGCGCTCGCCCCGCTGGCGCTCGCACCGCGCCAGGCCAGCGCGGCGGCTTTCCCCGAGGTGCGCTTCGTGGAGCAGACGGGGCACACGCTGGCCGCGCCCTTCCTCGACTACTGGCAGCAGGCGGGCGGGCTGAGCCGCTTCGGCTACCCGATCTCCGAGCCGTTCGTCGAGCGCAGCGTCGTCGATGGTCACGAATACCAGGCCCAATACTTCGAGCGCGCCGTCTTCGAGTATCACCCGGAGGTGCGGGATGCCGCGTGGCAGGTGCAGCTGCGCCTCCTCGGCACGACGCTGACCACCGGGCGGCAGGGCGAGACGCCCTTTCGTTCGCTCGGTGGCGCGGCGAGTGGCGACCGCCAACGCTTCGTCGAGAGCGGGCACACCCTCGGCGGCGCGTTCGGAGCGTACTGGTCGCGGACCGGTGGCCTGCCCGTCTATGGCTACCCCCTCTCCGAGGAGTTCAGCGAGCGCTCGCCGAGCGACGGCAAGACGTATACGGTGCAATACTTCGAGCGCGCCCGCTTCGAGTACCACCCCGAATGGGCCGGGACCGACGGCGAGGTGCTGCTCGGCCTGCTCGGGCGACAGGCGGCGGATGCGGCACCGGGGGCTGGCAAGGGGCCCTTCGCCGCCCTCTACAGCCGCAATCTCCCGATCAACTGGCACCGCCAGATGACCGATTACTGGTGCGACCCCGCCAATATCCAGAGCTGGACCGAGTACCTGACCGGGCGCAACTTCCCCGACTCGACCGCAATCCAGTCGCAGCTCTGGGACTACGAGTTGGCGCACAATCTCGGCTACACCGTCGAGCAGTGGGACGCCTCCCCCTACGCGATGGCTGCCGCGCTCCGCTGGCAGAATCCGAACATCGGCTTTAATCACTGGATCTACGACGATCCGATCGCGGCGACAAAGGTGCTCGGCTATGGTCTGGCGCAGCCGGGCGGCGGGCAACCCGCGATCGCGGTGATCCGTGGGGGGACGCACTACATCCTGGTCAAGGGGGTCGTCGCGGACAGCGACCCGTATGCGAACTACCCGAACGCCACGATCAAGGGCGTCTGGGTCAGCGACCCGTACATCGATTACCCCGGTGCCGCGGCGAAGTGGCTCGGGCGGGATACCTACCTGACGATGGATCAGTGGCTCGCGATCTTCGTGCCGAACACGTGGGGCGTGCCGGGCGATCCCTGGCAGGACAAATACGTGACCGTGCAGGCCGATTGGCAGAATATGGACCCCTTGCCCGGCGGTCGGCGGCTCGCCGACTTCCGTGCCTGGTCGGGCCGCTAAAGGAGCGTTCGTGTCCGCCCTGACTTTCCTGCCACCGCGCCGGTATCGCTGGAACTATACGGTGATGGGGCTGGACATCAGCCTCTTCGTGTTGGCGATCAGCTTCGCCTCGTCCTACGGATTGCTGCCTCTTTTCGTCCGCAACCTCACCGATTCCAATCTGGCGGTGGGGGCGATCACGACCCTGCGCGCCCTTAATCTGCTCGCGCCGATCTTCGTGGCTGGGCTGACCGAGCGCCTGCAACGGAAGCAGCCGTTCATCCTCTGGGTGACGGTGTTCGAGCGCGTCCCCTACCTGGTGCTGGCGATCGCCACGCCCTTCTTCGCGGCCACGCATCCGACCGCGCTCCTCTGGGTCTTCTACGCGATGTACGCGCTGACCATGCTGTCGGCGGGGATCGCCATGCCCGCCTGGCTCGACCTGATCGCGCGGATGATCCCGAACGACTGGCGCGGGCGCTTCTTCGGCATGGCGTCGGCGCTCGGCGGGCTGTTAGGCGTGGTGGGGAGCGCGGGCGCGGCGGCGCTGCTCCTCCGCTACGATTGGATCATCGGGATCGCGCTCTGCTTCCTGATCACCTTCGTCTTCCTGGTGATCTCGTTCGTCTGTCTCGTGCTCGGTCGCGAGCCGCGCGGCGCGGCGACCGCGCGGGAGCAGGAGGGGACCCCCTGGCGGCAACTCCCCGGTATCCTGCGCGCCGACCACAATCTGCGCCGTTACCTGGGCGCGCTGCTGCTGATCACCGCCGCCAGCCCCACCGCCGCCTTCTTCGTCATCGACGCGAAGGACGCGCTCGCGCTCAGCGACGGGCAGGCGGGCCTCTACGCCACGGTGCTGCTCGCCGCGTCCACCGTCGGCAATGTGCTCTGGGGCTACGTGGGCGACCACGTCGGGCACAAACGGGTGCTGATCGCCGGGGCGGTCTGCACCGGCCTCGCGCCGCTCCTGGCGCTGCTCGTGCGCGATCCCGCCTGGGGACCCCTCGGCTACGGCCTGGTCTTCGCGCTGGCCGGACTGGCGACGAGCGCGCTGCAACTGACCGCGCTCACCTTCATCATCGATCTCGCTCCCGCGACCCAACGCCCGACTTATATTGGCCTGGCGAATGCGGCGCAGGCACCGATCGCGATCGGCGCGCCCCTCCTCGGCGCGGCCCTCGCCGATCTGGGCGGCTACCCGGCCCTCTTCATCCTGACCGCCGTTTTGGCCCTCCTCGGCGCGGCCCTGATCGCGCGTGCCGTGCGCGATCCGCGCAAGAGCGGCGCGCCGCGCCTCGCGACCGAGGCGGGCTAGCGTGGTTCGCGCGGTGGCATAGCCGTCAAGTGGCCGTCGGCGACCCTGGCACGCGCTCAGGCCCGGTGTTTCGGACGATACACGATCAAGAGCATTGGTTGATCGGGGTGTTGGGTGTCGGGGTCGCTCGCCACCTGACCCACCTTGCCGCGCGGCGAGGCTCAGTCTTCGGTCTCGTCAGCCGCCGCCTCGGCCTTCGGCAGCGCGGGTTGAGCACCCCATCAGGTGCGCCGCCGCCCACTCGACCCCGACCGAAAAGGGGAGCGACAGCGCACGGCTGCACCCCCGCTCTTGCCTGCCCGCAGATGCCTCTGCTTGCCCTCGACAGGCTGCTAACCGTAGGCGCTTCGCCGCGATCGTCGGCACGCCGCGATCGATGTCGATCTGCATCGCCTCCGCGCTGATCCCCGGCGGCAGCGCCGTGACCCGCAATTCGTCGGCGATACCACGGCGGCGTGCGCGCGCCATCGGGATACAAGGTTCGTCCAAGCCGCAGCGGCAAGGCTCCAGCTGGCGGTGGGTATACTCCGGTATGCGCCCTCGAAAAACGGGACTTGGGGCAGTGCTCGCCCTCGCGCTGACGGGATGAGGGCGGTATACTCGCGGCCACGGACACAGAGAATCGCATAGCGGACAGAGACGGGGAGGTGAGCATGACCAGCATCGCCATCGTCGGGGCCGGGACGATGGGCGGCACCCATGCCGCCTACTGTCCGAACCTGCCCGCTGTCCGCGTCGCCTGGATCGTCGATCCCGACCGCGATCGCGCCGAGGCGCTGGCCGCTCCGCTCGGGGCGCGGGCAGCGGGCGACATCGCGGAGGCGCTGGCCGACCCCCATCTCGATGCGGTGCTCCTGACCGTCCCGACCCCGTTCCACCACGCGCTGACCCTCCAATCCGCCGCCGCCGGGAAGCACGTCTTCTGCGAGAAGCCGATCGCGCTGACGCTGGCCGACGCGCGCGCGATGACCGACGCCTGCGCGCGGGCCGGGGTGCGGTTCATGGTCGGGCACGTCGTCCGCTTCTTCCCCGAGTACGTGCGGATCGGGGCGCTGCTGGCGCAGGGGGCGGTCGGGCAGGTGGGCGTCGTGCGCGCCGCGCGCCTCAACGCCTACCCCCACACCGGGCGCGGCTGGTACAGCAACTTCGATTGGAGCGGCGGGCCGGTCCTCGACATGATGATCCACGACCTCGACACCCTCCGCTGGTACTTCGGCGAGATCGTGCGCGTCTACGCGCGCGGCCTCAGCTACGGCCCGTATCGCGCCTCGGTCGATCACGCGCTGGCGATCGTCCGCTTCGCGAGCGGCGTGATCGCGCACGTCGAGGCGAGCTGGGCGCATGCGCGCTTTCGCACGTCGATCGAGATCGCCGGTTCGGCGGGGATCCTGCGCCATGCCAGCGACGAGACGACGGCCTTGCGCCTGGAGCGCACCGGTCCGCCGGGGGCGCAGGCCGGGGTGGGGCTGCCGCAGAGTCCGCTCGCCGCGAGTCCCTATCAGCGCGAGTTCCAGCATTTCCTCGACTGCCTCGCCGAGGGGACGCCGCCGCTGACCGGGGGCGACGAGGCGACCCGCTCGCTGGCGGCGGCGCTGGCGACTCTGGAATCGATCCGTACCGCGCGCCCGATCCACTTCGCCGACGGCTGGCCGCAGATGCCGGAGCGTGCGACCCTCAGCGAACCCGCCGCGACCGCATAGTGACGAGAGTGCGGTGCCGCAGCGCCGTGAAGGGAGAGGAATGATGCGGACGGTGCGGGTCGGGATGATCAGCTTCGCCCATGAGGGGCACGCGGCGAGCTACGCCGCCAGCCTTCGTCAGATCCCCGGCGTGGAGCTGGTGGCGGTGGCCGACGACAACGAGGTGCGCGGGCGCGACTACGCGACCCGCCTCGGGACGACCTTCCACGCCGAATATCGCGAACTCCTGGCCGATCCGTCGATCGAGGCGGTGGTGATCTGCTCGGAGAACGCGCGCCATCGTGAGCTGACCATCGCGGCGGCGGAGGCGGGGAAGCACATCCTCTGCGAGAAGCCGCTGGCGACGACGCGCGACGATGGTCTGGCGATGATCGCGGCCTGCGAAGCCCACGGCGTGAAGTTGCAGATCGCCTTCCCGATGCGCTTCAGTCCGCCCGCGCTCGCGCTGCGCGACGCGGTGCGGGCCGGGACGATCGGCACGCCGCTGATGGTGATGGCAACGAATCCGGGGCGGATGCCCCCGGGCTGGTTCGGCGACCCCGCGCTCGCGGGAGGCGGCGCGACGATGGATCACACGGTCCACGTCGCCGATCTGCTGCGCTGGATCTTCGGGCAGGAGATCACCTCGGTCTACGCCGAGGTCGCTACGCGCATCCACCCGGAGATACAGGCCGACGATATCGGCGTGTTGCTGCTCGGCCTCGACGGTGGCCTCTCGGCGAGCCTCGATGCCTCGTGGACGCGCGCACAGACGTGGCCGATCTGGGGCGGCCTGACGATGGAGGTGGTCGGCGAGCGGGGTGTCCTCTCGATGGACGCCTTCGCGCAGAACATCCAGCATTTCGACGATCGCGCCGGACGCTACGCGCTGCTGCCGTTCACCGAGGGAGGCGATCCGCAACTCGTGCAGTCCTTCATCGAGGCGATTCGTGAGGACTCGGTGCCACTTGTGACCGGGGAAGATGGCTTGCGCGCCCTGGAAGTCGCCTTGTGCGCCTACGCCTCCGCGCGATGGCACGAGCCGGTCGCTTGTCCCACCGGCCTGACCGGCTAGTGCCGCGTTTCGGTTGGTGCTGCTCCGATGGTCGGCGAGACGGCAGAGTTGAGGAGTCTCGGGGTGCGACATATCCCGATGCGACGGACGTGCGAGACTACCGGCGCGGCATCATCGATGGCAACCGGGGGAGGGTACGATGGCGACGGTTGTTCTGGTTCACGGCACCACGGCGGGGGGCTGGGTCTGGCGGAAGGTCGCGCCACGCCTGCGGGAGGCGGGGCATGTCGTCTACACGCCCACGCTGACCGGGCTGGGCGAGCGGGTTCACCTGGCGACGCGCGAGGTCGGCCTGACGACGCACATCGACGACATCGTCAATACGCTGGTCTTCGAGGAACTGACCGAGGTGGTCCTGGCGGGGCATAGTTACGGTGGGATGGTGATCACCGGCGTCGCCGACCGGGTGCCGGAGCGGATCGGGCGCTTGATTTATCTCGACGCTGTGGTGCCGGAGGACGGCGAAGCGCTGGTCGATCTGCTGCCCGCTGCGGCGCGCGAGGGGACCGCGCGCCGGGTGGCGGAGCAGGGCGACGGCTGGCTGATCCCGATCGAGCGTGGGGTCGACGAACGGCCTACCCACAACGTCGCGCACCCCTACAGAACCTGGACGGAGTCGGTGCGCCTGCACGATCCGGCGGCCTTCGCGGCGGTCCCGCGCGACTACCTCCTCTTCACCGCCGACAAAGGGCCAGACGGGGCATTCGCGGGGATCATGGATCGCTCGCTGGCGCGGGCGCGCGCGGCGGGGTGGGCGATCACCGAGGTGCCGACGATGCACCAGATCACGCCCAATCCCGACTCCAAGGCCGAGGCGTTGCTCGCGATCCTCTGAGGTGTTGCCTGTAGGGGGGCGCTCAGCGCTTATAGGCGAAGAGGTATTCGGTGCAGAGGCGCTGGACGAATTGTCCGGCGGGATCGAGGGTGAGGAGCGCCTGACGCACGTCCGCCGCGAATGCGTCGGCGCGGTCGCCGAGCAGGGTGTGGTTGGCGTACGAGGTCGAGTAGAGTTCTCCCAGGATCGTGTCGATGTCCACCGGGCGCTCCCAATGGTACGCGCCCGCCTCCACGCCGACGAAGGACGAGCGGGCGAGGGCGACCTTTTCCGCGCCCTCTTCCGCCGCGAAGATGCCCGTGCGGGTGCGGCGCTGCGGCCCCAGCCAGCGGATCAGCATCTCCCGTACCACCCGCTCCCAGGGATCCCCGCCCGCCCAGATGCCGCCGGGATTGCCCACGATCGCCACGCCGCCACCCGACTCCACGAGGGCATACGCCCTGGCGAGGACCTCCTGGCGGCGCATCCAGTGGAAGGAGTTGCCGAGCGTGATCAAACGGAAATGGCCGAGCCGGTCGGTGATCTCCTCGGCGGGCATGCACCGCCACCGGATGTTGCCGATGCCCGCACGCGCGCCCTGCCGCCGCGCCTCCGCGAGCATCTCCGGGCTGCTATCCACGCCGACTACGTCGGCGAAGTCGGCGTGCAGCGGGCGGGCGAGTTCGCCCGTGCCGCAGCCGAGATCGAGCAGGCGCCCCGTGCCATCGAGACCGAAGGCCACGCGGAGGCGGGCGAATAGCGCTTCGGGATAGCCGGGCCGGTAGCGGGCATAGTAGTCGGCTGTGCTCGCGAACAGATCGCTCATCTGGCGCATCTCCTATCGGCGTACAGGGAGGAATACACGGTTCCTACAGCTCTCGTTTTGGCACCATCTCCACCCTTTAACGTACCTCGTCTATCGCCTGACCGGCCAGGAAATCGAGGACGGCATGGTTGAACGCTTCCCTGTGTCGCGCGGACGGGCCGGTGTAGATCGGCTGGTCCCGACCCCCTGGCATCGTCCGTGCAAACCGTTCGGTGGCGCGCGATGTGCCGCCGGTGTGCCAGTGGGCAGATGAAGCGCGTTCGACGAGAGAGGCAGAAGGCTTTATGGCTGACGAAGAGGCGGTTCGCCGCGTGCGTGCTGCGGCGCTCGGGGGACAGGAAGCGACGGCGCTGCTCGACCGACTCGACGATGAGGGGCGCGGCCAATTGGCCGGTGCCCTGCTCGCTGCGTGCGGCGACGAAGCCCCGGTGCTGATCGGAAGCCTCCAACTCGATAGCGCCGATCCGAGCCTGATGAGTCGTCGCGATGTGGCCCTGCTCCTCGCCCACCTGCAAGCGCACGATCGGGCGGCGCTGGGTCGCGTGGGCGAGATCCTGCGCACGGGCGGCGGCGCGCCCGCGATCTTCGATGATCTCTTCGCCCCCTCGCGCGGCGACTCCGACACGAGCCGCCTCGGCGAGGACCCGACGGAGGGGTGAGGCGCTACCCCAGGAAGCGCGCGTCGAGCGGCGTCTCGGAGACGGTGTCCCCCACGCGCTCGACCCGGTAGGCGTGGGCCTCGGGCCGCGAGGTGACGATCTCGGCGAGGTCCGTGCCGCTGAAGCGCGCCGCGCAACCATCGTCGATCGCGATGCCACCGGCGAGCCCGGCGGCTACCGCACCCCGATAAGTCGGACGGCGCTGAACCTCGCCGTCATAGTGCGGGCAGCAGCTATCGGGCAGGAAACCGAGGCCGTCGTGCAGCGGCTGAAGGGTGGGGCCGAAGGAGTCGGTGATGCCGGCCTCGAACCAGCAGATCGCCCCCGCGCTGACGCCGGCCAGCGGGATCCCGGCCTCCCACGCCTCGCGGAGGATCGTGTCCAGGCCGTGGACGCGCCAGACGGCCAGCATGTTCGCCGTATTGCCTCCGCCCACATAAATCAAGTCTTGCGCCAGGAGATGCGCGCGCAGGTCCTCGATCGTGCGCGGGAAGAGGTTGACGTGGCTGACCCGGCAGCCGCGCCGTGCGAAGGCCGCGTAGGCGAGGAGCAGCCCGTTCTCGCGATCGCCGCTCGCCGTCCCGAGGATGCAGACGCGCGGCTGTGGCCGCGCGGTCAAGCCCATGAGGTAATCGAGGAGGAGCGGGTTCCCCGGATCTTGCGATACTCCGCCCCCGCCGATCGCCACGATCTGTCGCTCGGCCATCCTATCTTCCTCCGCGCGCTATCCGCCATCGTCGCGCGGCCAGTATCGCCGATCCGTGCCCGGCGTGCGGCGCGTCAAACGAAGACCCGTCGCACGATCAGCCAGGAGCAGAGGACCGCGAATGCCGCGATCAGGGGCGTGCGGTGCTCCTCCCAGGGGGGGCTGTGCTCGGTGGAGAGGCCGCCGCCGAGCGCCCCCACGGTTCGACTCGCGCCCGAAATTGGGGTGGCGGCGCGCGCGGTTGCTTGACTGCTCGCCCTGGCAACTGCTGTCGCTGATGTGATCGCCACCGGTGCGGCGGGGGGCGGTGGGGCTGTCGGGGTCGGCACGACGATCGGTGCGGCGAATGCGCCGGTGTCGATCTGGGCGTAGGCCCAGTCGAGGAGGGCGGTCGTATCGGCGAACGCGCCTTCCCTGGTATCGCGCAGGACGACGACGACCAGGCGATGGCCCGCGTGCTCCGCCGCCGTGACGAGGCAGAAGCCACAGCCGTCGGTGAGCCCAACCTTGCCGCCCGCGACGCCGTCGTATTGCCCGATCAGGCGATTGCCGTGGCGCATGCTGTGCCCCTCGCCGGTGTAGCTGGCGGTGCCGAAGATGCGCGCGAAGGTCGGGTTCGCCCAGGCGACACCGGTGAGGCGAGCGAGATCCGCCGCGCTGGACAGATGGCCGTCCGCATCGAGGCCGTGGGGGTTGACGTAATGTGTGGCCGAGAGGCCGAGTCGCGTTGCCCGCTTGTTCATCCAGCCGACGAAGCGGGCGAGCCCCGCCGCGCCGCTCGCATCGCCCGGCTGCGCGCCGATGCCGCGCGCGATGGCGGTGGCGGCGTCGTTGCCGGAAGGGAGAAGCAACCCGTAGAGGAGCGTTTCGAGTGAAAGGTTCTCCCCGGCGCGCAAACCCATGCTCGCCTCGCCGACGAGATCACCCGGCACGATCGCGATCCGCTGCGCGGGATTGGCGTGTTCGAGGGCGACGAGCGCGGTCATGATCTTGGTGAGTGATGCCGGGGCGATCGCCTCGCCGCTCCCCTGCGCGAAGAGGGGTTGACCGCTCGCGACATCGAGGACGATCGCATTCCCGGCGGCGATCGGCGGGGCGGCGGCGGCGGGCGTGGGAAGTAGCAAGAGAAGAATCAGGAGAAGCGCCGTAAGGATGAGCACTCGCCGGGATCGCAGGGTCGGTGTCGCGCGCACGGTGCCCCCTCTTGCCGGGATGTCCCCCCCCGAACGTATAGAACAAATGTTCTTTTCTGGTGAGTAGTATAACGCTTTCTCACGCGCTGACAAGGGGGTAATCGTAGGATCGTGACGTGTATCTCGGCGATGCTCGGCCAAAGACCAGATTATCGTCGCGGAAAGGTAAAACCGAACGGAGAGAATCCGGAGTATGGGTGAGAAACGGCGCGCGGGATGGTAAAACCATCCCGCGCGCCGGTCACTGATCGTCGAGGAGTCCCGCTGTCACACCGCACCGTGGCGAGGCGGAAGATCAGACCGGCGGATAGGTCAGCATCCAGCCGCCATCGACGAAGAAGGTGCTGCCGCTACAGTACGACCCCGCCTCCGAACAGAGGAAGACGACCATGCCGCCGATGTCGCGCGGCTGCCCGACGCGGCGCACGGGGATCTGCTCCTCCGCCCAGCGCAGGTAGTCGGGGTTTTCCTGGGCGCGACGATTCATCGGCGTCAGGATCATCCCCGGCGCGACGACATTGGCCGTAACCCCATGCTCCCCGAGTTCGAGCGCGAGGGTGCGCGTGAGGTTGCGGAGCCCCGCCTTGGAGGCACAGTAGGCCCCGCCGCCGATCGAGCACGCCTCTTCGTGGACGGAGGTAATGTTGACGATCCGCCCGCCCTGCCCTTGCGCGATCAGGCGGCGCGCGGCCTGCTGGCTGCACAGGAATGGCCCGTGCAGATTCGTGCGGATGGTGCGCTCCCACGCGGCGAAGTCCAACTCGCTGATCCGCCTGCCGCCGCCGCCGATTCCGGCATTGTTGACCAGGATGTCGAGCCGCCCGAACGCTGCATCGAGCGCGGCGAAGAGACCCACGACCGCGTCCGGGTCGCCGACGTCGGCCTGCGCCACGAGCGCACGACGCCCGCCCTCGCGGACGAGGCGCGCGGTCTCCTCCGCGCCGTCCGCGTCGCGCTGATAGTTGATGACCACGTCGGCCCCGGCCTCGGCCAACGACACGGCGATCCCGCGCCCGATCCCGCTGCTCGCGCCGGTGACGAGCGCCACCTTGCCCGCTAGTGTCATCGCCCCTCGTTTCTTCGTTACGCCGCGACCCATCGTGCGGCCCCGCCGCGATCATATCCGCGCGACGCTTATCCCGCCTGCATCGGCAGGGTGACTACCTTCCCCGTGCGCGACGATTCGTAGATCGCCAGGATGATCTCCAGCGCCTTCTTCGCCTCCGCCCCGGTGACGGCGGGCGGTCGTCCATCGCGCACAGCCCGGACGAAGTCCTGGATTTGCAGGAAGTGGAAGCCAGGAAAGCCGCGACCGGGCGCAGGGTCGGTCTGCCAGTCGTGTTGCAACGCTTCCTCGCCGGGGATGTTCCAGACGTCGTTGATCCCCTCCACGCCCTCCGGCATCTCCCAGACGCTGGCGGTCGCGCCGGAGGTGCCGTGGACCGCGACGCGGAAGCCGAAGGTGGGGGTGTAGGTCGAGGCCGCCTGGATCGTGGCGAGCGCGCCGTTCGTGCCGACGAGCGTGGCGACCGCCGTATCCTCCACGTCGATGTACGCGCCGTGCATGAAGGTGTTGTAGCGCCCGAAGACCTCCTTGATCGGCCCGATGTACCATTGCAGCAGATCGATCGCGTGGACCGCCTGATTCATCAGCACGCCCCCCCCCTCGGTGGCCCACTTGCCGCGCCAGGCATCCTGCGCGAAGTACGATTCCGGGCGCCAGATGCGGACGGCGCACTCGCCGAGTGTCACCGTGCCGAGCTTCCCGGCGTCGATCGCGCTGCGGATGCGCTGGGCGGCGGGCCAGAAGCGGCGCTGGAAGATGCCGCCGAACGCGATCCCGGCGCGGTCCGCCGCCTCGACCATCCGATTCGCCTCCGCGAGATCGACCGTCAGCGGCTTCTCGCAGAGGACGTGGATGCCCGCCTCCGCCGCCGCGATCACGATCGGGCCGTGGGTCGGGTGGGGCGTGCAGACGCACACCGCCTCGACCGTGCCACTGCGGAAGAGCGCGCCGATCTCGGAGAAGGTGTGCGGCACCCCGTATTTCGCCGCCAACTCCCGCGCGCGCCCCTCGTCGGCGTCGCAACAAGCGACCAACTCGGCCTCTTCCAGGCTCGCCAGCGCCGCCGCGTGTGTCTGCGCGATCTTCCCGCACCCGATCAGCCCGATCCGTACCTTCCCTGCCATCCGAAGCCTCCTTGCTTCCGCTCACCCGGGCCCTCGTACGATGACGATGACGCGCCCGGTCACCGTGTCAATGTCCCTCGCTACGTCGGATGTACGCCGCTACGGCAAGAGGCCGCGTAAGTAATTCGCCGACCACGCCGCGCCCGCCAGTCCAAGGGCCAGCGGATCCTCGTTCTCGATGTCGACCGCGCCGTCGTAGCCCGCATCGCGCAGCGCCGCGAGGATCGCGACCCAGTCGAGCGCCCCGCAACCGGGCAGGCGATAGCGCCACCAGCTGTTCCCCAGGACGCCCTGCACCGCGAGCTGAGCGGGCAGGATCTCCGTGTCCTTGCCATCCATGTGGTAGATGCGCGCGCTGTACCGTCGGACGAGGTCTGGGATGTTGGGGATCTGGAGCCAGATGAGGTGCGACGGATCGAAGCTGAGGCCGAGCGCGGGGGAAGGGACCGCCTCGAAGAGCCGGTCCCAGAGCAGCGGGGCGTGGGCGAGATTCCCCTCGCCGCCGCCGCGCGGGGCCGTCTCGAAGGCGATCCGCACGCCGCGCTCCTCCGCGTATGCCGCCAATGGCGTGTAGACTGCGGCGAACTCGCGCAGATTGTCGGCCACCTTGTTCGAGGGGTGTTCCCTGTTGATCCCCGGCAATCCCCAGAAGTGCATGCCGAACGCCGAGCCGCCGTAGGTCACGATCGTCCCGACACCGAGCGCCGCACAGGCGTCGAGTGCCGTGCGGAAGGCGGCAATCCGCTCCGCGCGCAACGAGAGATCAGGGGTCAGCAGATTCAGCATCGGTGCGAGGGCCGAGATCGTCATGCCGTGGCGAGCGACCAGCTCCAGGGTGGCACCGGGGCCGTCGCGTTCGAGGGTCGCGAGATCGAGGTGGCCGGGGTAGGAGGCGCCATCGATCTTCTTGAAGGTTGGTCCGACATTGATTTCCACCGTCTCAAGGCCATGCGCCTGCGCCTGGCGCAAGAATTCCGGGAAGGGCAATGGCTCGATCCCGACCAGCGATGACACGCCGAATTGCATCCCGCGACCTCCCTACACGCATCGCCCGCGCCGTGCCATCCCTGCGCCGCTCGTGGCGGCCGATGGGATGTGCCGGGGCGACCCTGCCCCGGCGAGCGACCGGCGCGATGATAGCACGTTTTGCGTGATTGTCGGACGTGCTGTCCGAATGATGGGTATGCAAGGGTAGTGGGGCGGCTCGCATGCTATGCGCTCATGGGCTTGCTCCGATCTCACGGACAGTTGAGAATCGGGGATGTGAGTTCCGAGAAAGGAGTCCGAGATGGGCGAGCCAACGCCCCAACCTTACGATCCCGAGTTCTGCGTACGCGCCGTCGAGCTGGCGGGCACAAGTGGGCGTGCGCGATAGTTTAATCGTGTACTACTGGGGCGATCATGACCGGCGGTTGGAACAGCACAGGTGGTACTGGATGCCTCAGGAGGTCCTTTCTCCGGAGAGGGCGTGCCGAGCAGCCCGGCGCGGCACGCCCCGCTTGCGCCTGGCGCGTCGCTGCGTGTGGCCACGGTTGACCGCGCCGGGAGGGCGTCGCTGCGTGTGGGTTCCGTCCGCATTGCAAGTGTATTTGCTGAATGTCGGGTCGTAGCCTCGCAGACGCGCGACGCGTGCCAATACGCCGAACAGGCCTTGAATTGACAACACCGCTGGATATGCTCTTCGCGTAAATGGCACCGAAATGGCATCGGACACACGAAAGAACGGGGGCGGCACGCTGTGCCGCCCCCGTTCTTTCGTGTGTCCGATGCCATTTCCCGCTTGGTCGGGGCGAGAGGATTTGAACCTCCGACCACTTGGCCCCCAGCCAAGTGCGCTACCGGGCTGCGCTACGCCCCGATGTTTTCCTAGCAATATCACCAGAAACGACCGCTGTCGTTGTGGCGTTACGCCCCTCTGTGGACCTTGCCAGGTAGCCGTAAGTGTACGCCGTGCGGCGTGATGCGTCAAGGGTGCGCCGTTCCCTCGTGATCACGAAGCGTCGATGCCGCGCTTGATTCAACGCGTAGAACGTGGTCCGAACGCCGTTGGACTATGTGGGAAGTGAGGCGGTATTGTTGGACCGATGAGCGTAGCGACCTACCGGTGCCGCCCCGCTCATCGCCTGAGCGGTCGCTTGCGCGTTCATGATATACTCGGCGGTATCGGGGGAAAAGTGAATAGGGGTTGGGGACGGGTGGTACAGCAATGGTGCTGTATCACTTCGTGTTAGACCGTGGCACAGGAGTTGCATTAACGGGTGTCATAGAAGTATGTAACGCGGGTGGCCTCTACACCTCCTCTGCCCAAGCCTCTGAGATCACTCCTCTATACCCCCCATTCGTGCCCCCTCCCCACCCGAATTGCTACATCGGAAAAGCGGCCCCGGCATACAAAGTCGGGGCTTTCGCTATGAACGTGGTTGATAGCGCTGGTGAGCGACATAGTATATGGGGTGACGCTGCGCTGCCGTGGTACGGCTCTTCCAGGGACTACTCTTGATGCGGTGATAGGGAAAGGTTATGGGTATAGCGCTCGTCTTGTCGTGGATAGCCCTACTACCGCGCGCTGTTCTACGACAAAAGGGGATACGAACAACGTTGCTTGTGCCGACCAGTAGGGCGCAGACATACGGGCGCGAGGCGGCAAAAGAACCGGGCCGGGTGGCAACGCCACCCGGCCCGGTTTGCGCCCGCTCGGCGCGCCGGTTACTTGACTTCGGCCTTCGCGCCGGCAGCTTCCAGCTTTTCCTTGGCGGCGTTTGCCTCGTCCTTGGTGACGGCTTCCTTGACGGCCTTCGGGGCGGCCTCAACCAGATCCTTGGCCTCCTTGAGTCCGAGGCTGGTGAGCTCGCGCACCGCCTTGATAACCTGGATCTTGTTCGCGCCGATCTCGGTCAGCACGACGTTGAATTCGGTCTGCTCTTCCTCGGGGGCCGCCGCCTCGGCGGTCGGGCCGCCGCCGCCGCCCATCATGACCGGGGCAGCAGCGGAGACACCGAAGCGCTCCTCGAGGGCCTTGACCAGATCGGCCAGATCGAGCACGCTCATCTGCTCGATCGCGGAGATGATCTCCTCTTTGTTGTATGCCACCTTGTACTCCTTCTTTCCCGTGCCCTCGCGGGCACTCATTTATCGATAATCGCTACCGGTGTTGGTCGCGGCGGGATCTAGTCGCCCGCTGCGGCCTCGGCCTCGCCGCCCGGCGCCCCGCCGAGCTGGTCGATGCGCGCCTGGAGGACGTAGGCAAACTTGCGGATCGTCCCGCTGAGAACGCTGACCAGGCCGTACAACGGTGCCTGAATCTGCCCGACGACACGCCCGAGGAGCACTTCGCGCGACGGCAATGTGGCGATCGTCGCTAGCGCGGCCTCGTCGATCGTACGCTGCCCCGCGATACCACCGCGCACTTGGAGGATGCGCGACGTGCGGGCGAAATCGCCGATCACCTTCGCCACGCTGACCAAATCGGCATTGGCCGTGATCAGCACGGTCGGGCCGGAGAGATACTGCTCCAGGCTCTCCTTACCGCTCAGCTTGGCCGCGATCGTGATCAGCGTGTTCTTCGCCACCCGCGCCTCGCCGTCAGCGGCGCGCAAACGCGCGCGGAGATCCTCTAGCTCGCTGACCTTCAGGCCACGGTAGTCGGCGATCACTGTCATCGTCGAGCGATCCAGGATGGCGCGGAGCTCGCTCACGGTCTGTTGTTTCTTCGGTGTTGGCACTCTTCTCACCCCCTCCCTCTACCGAATGTTGTTGCCGGTTCCCGAACGCCCCGCCGAGCGCGTCTTCCCCGACTGTTAACGCAGTGCGCCCCATGCCAGCGAGGCATGGGGCGCAACGACCGAGGCTTGGCGGGCAGCATACCCGCGCAATTCCCTGTGTGTTCCCTGGTGACCTCAGCTGGCCCTGATTAAGCGTCTCGCGATAGGCGAGCGCGCCAGCTATCTACGGCGGTAGACAGGAAGTATGCAGTTGGAAAGGTCTCCCCGCTTATGGGGCGCAGTGTAGTTTAGCGGCGCGTGCCCGATGGTGCAAGGGCGGCGGTGACATCGAGCGGCACGCCGGGGCTCATCGAGGTGTTGAGCGTGATGCTCTGCACATAGATGCCCTTGGCCCCGGTCGGCTTGGCGCGGTTGACCGCGTCGATCAGCGACATCATGTTGTCGAAGATCTGCTCCTCGCTGAAGCTCTTCTTGCCGATCGCCACATGCAGCAGTCCGGTGCGATCGTTGCGGAACTCCACGCGCCCGCCGCGCACCTCTTCGAGCACGCGGGGCAGATCCTCCACCGCGCGGACGACCGTGCCACTGCGGGGGTTCGGCATCAGGCCGCGCCGTCCGAGGATACGCCCGAGCTTCCCGACCTTCGCCATCTGATCGGCCATCGCGATCGAGAGGTCGAAATCGATGAAGCCGCCCTCGATGCGCTGGATCAGGTCGTCGCTGCCCACATCCTCAAGTCCCTGCTCGCGGGCCACGCGCGCCGCATCGCCCTCGGCGAAGACGACCACGCGCACTTGCTTACCGGTGCCATGCGGCAGCGAAGCGGTCGCGCGCACCTGTTGATCGGCGTGGCGCGGATCGATCCCCAGCTTGAAGTGGACCTCGACCGTCTCGTCGAAGTTCGCATAGGCGATCTTCTTGACGAGGCTTGCCGCCTCTTCGGGGCTGTACTGCTTGTCCACTTCGACCAGCTTGATCGCCTGGTCGTACTTCTTCCCGTGCTTGCCCATTGGTCGATCCTCCTCGTGGTACGATCGGGTCCGACGGACCCTCCCACCAATAGTACAGCCGCTCGCCAACCTGCGAGACGGACTTAAGCGACGATCTCGATCCCCATGCTACGAGCGGTTCCCTCGATCTGCTTCCGCGCGCCCGCCACATCGATGGCGTTCAGATCCTTCATCTTCAGCTCGGCGATCTCGAGCAACTGCGCCGCCGTAATCTTGCCGACTTTATCCTTGAGCGGGTTCCCGGCACCCTTGTCGATACCCGCCGCACGGCGCAGCAGATCGGCAGCCGGTGGGGTCTTGGTGACGAAGGTGAACGAGCGATCCTCGAAGATCGTGATCACGACCGGGATGACCTGACCAGCCTGCGCCGAGGTGCGCTCGTTGTATTCCTTGACGAAATTCATGATCGCCACACCATGCTGACCGAGGGCCGGACCGACCGGCGGTGCCGGATTCGCCTTCCCTGCGGGCAACTGGAGTTTGACGATCGCCTTCACGCGCTTTGCCACGCCCTGTCCTCCTTGTATCGAATGCGCCGCCGAAAGGGGCGGTCACTACTTCACCAGCTTCTCGACTTGTAGGAAATCGAGTTCGACCGGGGTCTCGCGACCGAAGAAGGAGACGAGTACCTTGACCTTCCCCTTCTCCTGATTGATCTCGTCGATCAACCCCTGGAAATCCGCGAACGGCCCGTCGATGATCCGCACCGCCTGGCCGACGGCTAATGTCACCTTCACGCGCGGTGCCTCGGCGGCCATCTGCTTGATGATCGTCTGAACCTCGGACTCGCCGAGCGGGGTCGGCTTGTTGCCCATCCCCACGAAGCTGGTGACGCCCGGCGTGTTGCGCACGACATACCAGGAATCGTCCGACATCACCATCTTCACCAGCACGTAGCCGGGGAAAACCTTGCGCTGCACCGTGTGGCGCTGGCCGTTGCGAATCTCGATCTCTTCCTCGGTCGGCACGACGATCTCGAAGATCTTGTCCGCCATGTCGAGCGTTCCGACACGCTGCTCGAGATTCTTCTTGACCTTGTTCTCGTACCCCGAGTAGGTGTGGATAACGTACCAGTGCGGTTGCCCGGACTGCTCATCCTGCCCCGCCGTATCGACGGGTACGGCCCCTTCGGCGCGGCGACGTCGCCGCGTGCGTGGAGACTCGGTCGAATTTTGTATTTCCTGTGTCACCGCTGTTTCCTCGCGCTTAACCACCAAGCGGCAATCGGACCAACCATTCGACCGCACGCGTCAGCCCGGCATCCAGCAGGCCGAGGATCACGGCGAGTGCCGCAGACATGCCGATAACCACCAGGGTGAGATTGCGGGTCGTTAGGCGATCCGGCCACTGCACCTTCTTGAGCTCGGCGATCGTCTCGCGAACGCCGCGCTGGACCCCCTCGAAGCGGGACGCCGTCACACTTGGCTTCGGCGGCACCGTCCGTTGGGGGGTGACAGTCTTCGCAGTGACCGCGCCGCGCGTTGTGGCGGCACTCTCCGCCGTCGCCGGGCGTGCCTTGCGCTGCGGCACGTTGGAAGACTGGGGCGTTGGCGTCGCCGGGGTCACCTTCTTGTTCACCATCGGCCACCATCCTTCAACCGCGCCGCTCGTCGCGCGTAACCAGTCGCAGAGATCAAGAATAATAACGCATGGAACAGGGGGCGAGCCATTGGCTACGCCCCCTTATTGCCCCGCGAGGGGCGACACCAGGGTCGACAGGAATCGAACCTGCAACCTGCGGTTTTGGAGACCGCTGCTCTGCCAATTGAGCTACGACCCTTCGTACACGCCACCGACGGCAACTCGAAGCCGAACCGCCACCCGTCTCGGTACGCGATGTAGTATAGCCGCGTTCGCGCGAGGCGTCAAGAATTGGCCCTTCCTGATTTGCTATTGCTGTGCCATGTCGGCGGGCCGCGGTGACGACGTGGCACACCCCGATCGGCGTACGTAGGCGGGCTGCAAACGCACCATTGGCGTGCCAAATTTGGCGTACGCATGGCGATGGCAACGCGACTCGCAAATGGCCGTCAAGGCTATTGACATATCTGCAAGGGGAACGTACAATGCGGGCAGCGTAATCAATAGTACGGACGCGAAAGGAGCCCGCCCGTGCACCCGACCGCCGCGGGGAGCGATGACTATTCCGGGGTTGTGGACGAGGCCTTGCAGCTCGTCTACAGCCAGCACCATCGCATCATCAGCCGCCTGTTCCCAGGGGCGGTGACGCGCATCAATACCGAGCAGCTCCGCGAAGGGCCGCTCGGTGAAGACCTGTCCCGCCTCTCGCAGATCGCTGCGGGGGCGATGCGCGCCGGACGCGAGGAAGTGCTGGGCGCTATCGACGCGGTCTTGCAACTTCTTTTCTGGCCTGTCGGGTCCGAGACCTATACGGTCCCGCGTTCCTTCTGGGAGCAGCCGCTCGGGAAGATGCTCTCGTTGGCGAAGCTGCGCTCCTTCGAGCCGAGCGACCTCGTCTCGATCGGCAATGCCGCCACCATCCTCAACGTCACGCGCCCGACCATCTACCGCTGGATGGACGACAAGTCGCTCGACTACGTGCGTGACGACATGAGCGGTCGCACCTTCGTCGTCCGTCAGGATGTCGAGGCGATGAAGGCCGACATGGACGACCACGACGCCAGTCGGCGCGGTATCGACGCCTGAGCGGTCGCACCGACCAAGCGCCTTTGCCCCGCCCCCGCTGATACCGGGGGCGGGGCTTTTGTATTTGTCAGCCAGGGCGCGCTGAGGGCTGTGGTACACTTTGCCGCCGCAGGATAACGGCTATTCGGGACATGGGAAGGGGCAAGCGTGGCGCTGAAACTCGGACAAATCGGCGAGAGCGATCTGGTGCTGGAGATCGGGAGCGGGGATCGCCCCAATCCCCGCTCCGATGTACTGGTCGATCGCTACATCGAGGACAACACCGAGCGCGGCGGCAATCTCCGGATCGATCGCCCCCTGATCGTGGCGGATGCCCACCATCTCCCCTTCAAGGACAAGTCGTTCGACTACGTCGTCTGCTTCCACATCCTCGAACACATGGACGATCCGGCGCAGTTCATCCGCGAGATCACGCGCGTCGGCAAGCGCGGGTGGATCCAGTCGCCGGCGGAAGTGGCCGAGAAGCTCTTCCACTGGTCATTCCACCGTTGGTACGTCAACCTGATCGATGGCCGCCTGATCCTCCACCCGAACAAGGGCGAGGAAACCTTCGGCGACCTCTTCGACTACCTCTATGCGCACAACCCGCGTTTCGCGCGTTTCAGTCGCAGCATGCCCGCCCTCTTCTACGTCGATCACGAGTGGGAGGGCGGGATCGAGTTCGAGATCCGCGAGGACTCGCCGCTCGATTTCCGCGACCCGGAAACCCTGCGTCGCCTGACCCGACCACAGGAGGATTGGCGCAGCGCCCTCAAGGGCGATGTCCTCTCCTTTGCGCACGACCGCATACCGAAGCCGCTCGTCGATGCCGCCAAGCGTCTCACGCGGCGGCGCAAGGGGACGGCGCGCGCCATCGACCTCGACGCGCTCTTCGCCTGCCCGGCCTGCGGCGGCGATCTCGCCCATCGCGGCGAGCAGTACACCTGCGCCTCGTGCGAACGGATCTATCCGACCCGCCGCGATCTGCCGCACCTGCTGATCGAGGAGGCGCAGTTCCCCGTCGCGCAAGCGGACGAGCCCACGAAGGTGGCGGCCACCACCATCGAGTAGTGCCCCCGACAGCAGCAGACGACGCGGCCCGGCAGGATCTTCCTGCCGGGCCGCGTGCTGTGTAGTTGCGATGCGCTATCCCGTCGGTATTCGCAAGCTACAATCGCTCGGCATCAGGCTTGTGAGCGTGCGCCGTCCCCGCTCGCGGCTTGCTTGACTGTGCGGCGACGGAGGGCGAGGAGGAGCCCGCCCATGATCGCCGCGAGCAGCAGGAAGCCGATGATCTTCTGTTGCCGTACCAGCGAGAGGGAGAGGATGCCGAAAAATGCCGTCAGCGTGTAGACCAGCGCGACGATCTGGCGCACGCTGTAGCCCGCCGCCACGAGGCGGTGGACGAGGTGCGCGCCGTCGCCCCCCTGGAAGGGGGAACGCCGCCCGAAGATGCGTTGCAAGATCACGAGCGCGGTGTCGAGGATCGGCAGGCCGAGGACGAGGATCGCGGTGGCGATCTTCGCGCCGCCGATGATCGAGATCACCCCGAGCGCGTAGCCGAGGAACATCGAGCCGCTGGTCCCCATGAAGATGCGGGCGAGCGGCAGGTTGTAAACGAGGAAACCAACACATGCGCCCGCGAGCGCCAGACCGAGGAGCGCGATCGAGTTCTGCTGTTGCTCGATCAGTTTATTGTCCTCCCCGCGTTGTACGATACTGGCACCGAAGAGGGTGAACGCACCGATCAGCGACACCCCCCCGGCGAGGCCGTCCATCGTGTCGAGCCAGTTCAGCGCGTTGATCATCCCAACGATCCAGACGACCGAAAGCGGCCCGCCGATCCAGGTGGGGATGTCGAGATCGGAGATCCGCTCGATCCGCACGCCGTAGAGGACCGGCACGAGCGCGCAGACGATTTGCGCGATCAGTTGTGGTAGGGGCGGTAGACGTCGGGCGTCGTCCCAGGCGGCGAAGGGAATCAGTAAGGCCGCGCCGAGAGTCAGTCCAGCCAGCGCGGCGTACTCCCGGAAATCGTTGTTCGGGCCCGAGCGATCGGTGATCGGCAGGCTGACGACAAGCGCCAGGAAAAAGGCGGCGATGATGCCGTAGCCGCCGGTGCGCGCGATCGGGCGGCGTTGGATCTCGCCGGGGCGCGGCCTGTCCACCAGCGCCCCGCCGACCGCCCTGCCGACCGCCGCCGCGAGCGGCACGGCCAGGAGCGCGCCGCCGCAGGCGACCGCGAAGATCAGGGGCATTGGCGAGGAGATAGTTAGCGTGGGCATCATCCTCTCTGGGCGCTTGGGTCACTCGGCGTGCCGATCGTCGGCGGGGGGCGTGCTATTCCGTCCCGCCCATCGTCAGCGGATCGCGCGTGCCCACGCCAGCGCATGGGCTTTCAACTCGTCCTCCGCGCCGCCCGCCTCGATCATACCCCGTAGCGCGACGATCCCTTCGGCGATCGGGGTGCCCGTAGGCGCAGGGGCCATGCCGCGTACGTGGAGGATACCACGGTACGGCCCCGGCTCGTAGCTCTCGCCCGCACCGGTCAGTTCCTCGTGCAGGCGTTCGCCCGGTCGCAGGCCGGTGATCACGATCGGCGGCTCGCCGCTGTGGCCCATGCAGGCCCAGATCCGCCGCGCGATCTCGACCACCGGGACGGCGGGCAGGGCGTCGGGCAGGAGGATCGTGAAGGGCTCGTCGAAGGCGGGCGCGGCGGCGGCGGTGAGGAGCAGGGTGCCGTGCTGCGGCGCGATCCAGTAGCGATCCATCGCCGCATCGGTGATCGGCAACGGCTGCCCGCTGGCGATACGGCGCGCGAAGGTGATGCCGACGCTCCCCTGCGAGCCGAGAACGTTGACGAAGCGGGACGCCACGCAGCGCATCGCGCTCGTCGCCGCGACCTCGCGCAACTGCGCCTCGATGATCCGCTTCGTCGCGCCGTAGAGGCTCGGCGGGTTCACCGCCTTGTCGGTCGAGGGGTAGATGAGGCGCGTCGCCCCGGCGCGCGCCGCCTCCTCGATCACGGTTTGCCCACCGCCGAGGTTCGCGTCAAGGTATTCGCTCGGCTCGGCCTCGGCCCAGGGGACGTGCTTGTACGCCGCAAGGTGGAAGACGAGCTCCGGTCGCGCCGCCGCGAAGAGCGCCGCGATCCGCCGCCGATTCCGCATGTCGGCAAGGGCGAAGCGTAGCCCTGTCTCGTCGTGTCCTGCGAGCAGGAGGCGCTCTCGCAGCGCGAAAAGCCCCGCCTCGCTGCTGTCGATCAGGGTCAGCGTGGCGGGGCCATGTGCCGCGATCGTCATGCTCAACTCGCGCCCGAGCGACCCCGCCGCCCCGGTGATCACCACGCGCCGTCCGGCGAACGTCTCCGCCAGGGTCGCCGTATCCGCCGTGACCGGCTCGCGATCCAGCAGGCGATCCCAATCGATCAACGCTTCAGGCGCGAGTCCCTGCCGCGCCCCCTTCTCCTCCGTCGCTGCCATGCGCCTCGTCATCCTCGTCCCGTTGCCGGGTCTTGCTCGGTCCGACGTGTATCGACAATCGTCGTCAGTGTGTCGTCAAGGGTTGACCGAGCGCCGCCGCGATCCGCGCTTGCGCCTCGCGCATGTAGGTGGCCCGGTCGTTGTCCGGTTCCAAAGTCTCGGTCACCAGGAAGCGCGCCGTCGCGGCGAGGCGCGGCACGATCGCATCCAGGTCGAAGCGCCCCACGCCGTAGGGTAAACCCTCGCCCAGGGTGCCCGCCGCGTTGGAAATGTGGCAGTTGACCAGCCACGGCGCGATCCTCGTGACCCATTCATCCAGGGAATGCACCGTCGCCGTCGCGGCGTAGGTGGTTGCGGCGGGGCGAAACGCGGCGGGGACGGTCGCCGGATCGGCGGCGACCACCTCCAGGTGCAGCCCGGCGTGCGAGGTATCGAAGGTGATCCCCAGGCCCGGCACCGCCTCGCAGCAGCGGATCAAGTCCTCTGGCTCGACCCCGATCGCGCTGAAGGTCGCCGTACCCTCGCGCATCTGGGCGATCGGCGGGATATTCTCGATCGTCGGTGTCAGCCCCGTCTCGGCGCAGCGTGAGGCATAGCGCCGCAGGAACGGCAGGGCGCGTTCGAGCCACCGCGCGCGCTGTTCCGGCCCGATCGCCGCCTCGTCGACCGTGGGGGCGATCAGGTGGATCACCGCCACCTGCGCGCCAAGCGCCGCGCCGCAGCGCGTCAGACGGACGATCGCCTCGTCGTCGGCGGGGGCGTCGCGCGTCACATCGAAGAACTCTCCGTCGAGCGAGCGGATCGGCCCCTCGACGATATAGTGGAAGCCGCTGTCGGCGGACGGCGCGGCACCCAGGATCGCCAGCAGACGGGGCAGCCAATCGTCCGGGGCGATGTCGCGCGCATCGAGGTAGAGTTCGAGGCCGTCCGGGCGCGGGGCGGCGAGGCGGTCGCGCAACTGCGCCGGGGTCGGGCGCGCTTTCAGCAGGACCGGGGTCGGGCTCATCGCGCGCCCTCGCGGTCGAACTCGGCGCGCAGCCAGGCGAGGTAGCGGTCGATGCCATCCGGCAGTGCCACGGTCGGGGTCCAGCCCAACTCAGCCGCCGCCCGCACGGTCGTCGCAAGGACTTCTTCGCGGCGCTCATCCGTGTCCGTAGCGATGTCGATCGCCACACGGTCGGTCATTCCGGCGCGCGCGCGCACGAGCACCGCCAGCGCATCGAGCGGCGTGCCGACCCCGCTGCCGACATTGTAAACACGGCCTGTCAGCGCCGGATCGCGCAGGCGCTCCACGGCGCGCACGGCGGCGGTCGCCACATCCTCGATGTAGACGAAGTCCCGAACGTGGCGCTGGTGGACCGCCAGCCGTTGTCCGCGCAGGGCGCGCTCGGCGAAGATCGCCACCACGCCGCTGATGCCGCCGCCCGTACGCTGACCCGGCCCGTACACGCTGAAGAGGCGCAGGGTGATCGCTGGGAGATCGTAGATCTGCCGGTACATCGCCACCCAACCCTCGGCGGCGAGCTTGCCCCAGCCGTAGACGGTGGTCGGGGCCGGGACCAGCGCCTCATCCTGCGGGCCGTGCCAGGGGGGATAGACACGCTGGCTCGATGCGAAGACGACCCCGGCCCCGACCTGGCGCGCCGCTTCGAGGACGTTGAGGGTGCCGGTGGCGTTCACTTCCGTATAGCCGACCGGATCGCTGGCCGAGAGGGAGGCGTCCGCGAGGGCGGCGAGGTGGACGATCGCCGCCGTGCCCGCCAGGTGCGCGCCGAGGTCGCGCGCCGTGATGTCGGCCCGGACGACGCGCGCCGCGCCCGGCACCGCCGTCGCGCCGCGCGACAGCACCGTGACCGTGTGCCCCGCCGCCGCCAGCGCCGCGACGACGTGCCGCCCGATGAAACCGTTCCCCCCGGTTACCGCGACGTTCATCGTCCTGTCCCCGCGAGGGGAGCCGCGTTGAGGGCCAGACAATAGTCGAGGATCGCGGGAAGGCTCCCGCGCAGCGTCTGTCGTGGGCGTGCCGCGTCGAGCGGATCGAGCCCGGAGATGACGGTGAAGTGGGCGCTGTCGTCGACCGGCCCGGCGGGGTCGAGCCCCGCGATCGAGGCCGGGAGGCCGCGCGCCGCCGCCGCCGCCTGGACGAGGAGCGCCACCTGCGCCACCGAGGCGACCTCGCCGACGGCGTTGAGCGCGCGATAGCCCGCGAAATCGACGCGGTCGGCGGCGGCCAGGGTGGCCGCGACGGCATCCGACAGCCCGAGCCACCCGGCGGGGAGCCTGCCGCCGCGGAAGACCGCGATCTCCTCCCCGCGCGCGAGCTGTCGGCAGAACTTATTGGGCGCGGTCATGAAGGTCGGGTCGGTCTTGAAGATTGGGCCGAGGCCGTAGACGATGCCGAAGCGCAGGGCGAGGCACCGGAGGCCGTGCAACCCGGCATACATCTCCAGCAATTTTTCGGCATGAACCTTCGAGAGGTGCGACATATCGCGAAAGACACCGTAGGGCTGTGCCTCATCGATCGCCCCGCGCAAACCCTCGCCATAGACCTTGAAGGAGCTGGCGTAGACGATCGTCCGGGTGCCGTGGCGCAGCATCGCGTCGAGGACGACGCGCGGCCCCCGGAGATTGGTCCGCTCGGTGTAGTCGGCGGGGGCGGCGTCGGGGTGCGCGCTGGCCTGCGCGGCGAAGTGGTAGACGGTCGCGAATGGCCCGTGTGCGAACGCCGTCTCGACCGCCGCCGGGTCGGCGACATCGCCCTCGACCAGCACGAGGCCCGCCGCCACCAGCGTGGCGAGCGCGGCATCGTCGGTGGAGAAGCGATTGTCGAGCCCGACGACCCGCTCGCCGCGCGCTAACAGCGCCGCCGCGAGCGCCGCACCCATGTAGCCGATGCCGGTGACGAGGACGGTCACAGTTGCTCCCTGCTCATTGCCGCAAATTGGTCAGCGCGGGGGAGTGTAGCAGCGGCAGCGGGGCGGGGGCAATGGTGGCCGCTAACGGTCGCGAACTTCGACGATCTGCTCGTTCGCCGCAAGGAGTTCGGCGATTTGCGGCCAGGTTGCGAGGAGGAGCGTTTGCAGGCGTGCATTCGAGGTGTTGCCGCAGGTGAGCCAGACCACCTGCGGTGGTGATCCGTGGCGCTCGACCAGGGCGATGAAATCACGATCCTTCGTCATGACAACGGCGTTTTGCTCTCTCCCGCCCGGAATATCTCGACATCGGTCGCGTCGCGTAGCCCCAGATCGCGCAGCGCGAGCGCCGTGATCGCGAGCCGTGCACACAGCCAGGGTGCGAGTTGCGGCGGAAGATGGGCATCTAGCCAGAGGATCACGCGGCGACGATCGGGTGATCGAAGCGCCGTGCGGCGTAGGCGAGCGCGGCGCGTACATCATCAGCTTCGAGATCGGGCAACTCTTCGACGATTTGCGCGCTGGTGAGGCCAGCGGCGAGCAATTCCAGGATGTCGACGACGCGGATACGCATGCCCCGTATGCACGGTCGCCCGCCACATTGCAGCGGATTGATCGTGATGCGCGATAAGAGTTCTTCCACGTCACTATCCGTTTCGCTTAGGGGTGATAAACATGCAGGCTGGGTCAGCGCGTGGGAGTGTAGCAGCGGCGCGAGGGTGGGGCAATGCCGCCAGCCGGGATGGGGAGATCAAAGGGGGCGTGGGAGGAAACTCCCACGCCCCCGGACCGCTCTTCTATGACTACTTGGTGATGGTGACGTACTTGCCGCGCGGCACCGTGCCGAGGATGGCCGGGTGGTAGATCCCCTGCACGTTCGGCTTGATGACGAAGAAGCTCTGCCCGTGGTAGAGGGGCAGGTGGGGCATCTCGTTCATCAGGATGACCTCGGCCTGCTTGTACGCCGCCTCGCGCTGCGCCTTGTCGGCCATTCCCGCAGCCTTTGCGCAGAGGGCGTCGTATTCGGCGTTCTTCCAGTGGGTCTTGTAGAAGTCGGTGCCGGAGACGAAGAGCTGGTTGTGCCAGTTGCTTGGATCGCCGTAGTCCGACCCCCACTGTCCGAAGTGGGCGTTGAACGGCTGGTCCTTGCGCGCGGTGCGCCACTCCGAATACGCCTTCGACTCCAGCGCCTGGAGCTGCACGCTGACGCCGAGGTTCTTCTTCCATTCCTGCTGGAGGTATTCGAGGACCGTCTTGACCGTGGACGAGGCGGAGTAGACGACTGTGAAGTCGGTCGGGAAGCCCTGGCCGTTCGCGAAACCGGCCTCTGACAGCAGCGACTTCGCCTTGTCCACGCCGCCCGTCAACGCCGACTGCGGGTTGTTCCCCGGAATGTCGGAAGGGATCACGTTCGGCGCATCGATGTAGTACCCCTTCAGCACCACGTCGATCAGTCCCTTGCGGTCGAAGCCGAGCGCGAACGCCTGACGCACCTTCGCGTTGTCGGTCGGCTTGTTGGTGCAGTCGAAGTGGATCATGTAGGTGCTGGAACCGGGGAAGCCCTTCAGTTGCTTCGAGAGGGTCGGATCCGCTTTCACGCGGTCGTAGTCCGCCGCCGCGACCTGCGCCGTGTCGAGCTCGTTATTCTCGTACGCCTGCAACCCCTTCTGGAGGTATTGGTTGTCGGCGTAGATGTTGCACTCAACGCGGGTCACGGTCGGCTTCGGCCCCGACGTATAGTTCTGGTTGATCTCGAACGCCTGGAGCTGATCGTGCTTCCACTCCTTCATGAAGTAGGGGCCGTTCGAGATGATGTTCGATGCCTCGACCCACTTGTCCGCGACCTTGCTGATCACCGTCTGCGGCACCGGGTAGCAGGTCCAGGTGGCCGTGATCAGCGGGAAGAAGGGGGTGGGGGTGGCGAGGGTTACTTCGAGCGTCGTATCGTTCGTCGCCTTGACGCCGAGCTGGTCGGGCGGCACCGTCCCCTTGGTGATCTCCGCGCCGTTCTTGATCATCAGCAGCGCCTCAGTGTACTTCGAGGCGGTCTTCGGGTCCATCACGCGCTTCCAGGAATACTCGAAGTCCTTGGCGGTCAGCGGCGAGCCGTCCGACCACTTCAGTCCCGACTTCACCTTGAAGGTGTAGGCGGTCGCATCGTTGTTCGCGGTGTACCCCTCGGCGCAGAGGAGATCGAACGAGCCGTCGATCCAGTTCACCCCCAACAGACCGTCGAAGATCTGCGGCATGTTATAGGGGCTGGTCCCGACGCCCGGATCGAAGCTCGGCGGCTCGACATCGCAGTAGCGGAAGACCTGCTTGTCGGCCAGATTCGCGGCGCGCGTCGTGGCGATGGTCGGCGAGACGGCGACGCGGGCCGTCGCGGTCGAACCGGCAGCGGCTGGTGCCGCCGAGCTGCCGCCGACCGAGCGCGGAACCTCGGTCGCGGTCGGGGCCGGGCCGGCGGCGGTCGGGGCCGTGCTGGGCTGCGCCGGGGCGCTCGTCGGCGTCTCGATCGCACCACCACAGGCGGCCAACGCCGCCGCGCCCGCCCCGGCAGCAGCCAGGGCCAGGAATTTCCGGCGCCCGAGCGCCATCTGCTTGCTCTGCTCCTCTGCCATCCTCGTTGTCCCCTCCTGATAAGGCGTCTATACCGCACGCCGTCATGGCACGGTGAACGATGCGTAAACGTTGCGGCGCGGTCAAAAGTTCCCGCAACGTGTGGACGTGGTGGCTATCGCTTCATCCACGGATCGAGCGCATCGCGCAGTCCGTCGCCGACGAAGTTGAACGCGAGGACCGTCAACGAGAGGGCCAGCGCGGGGAAGATCAGGATGTGGGGGTAGGAGCGCAGCTGCTCGACCCCGTCGGAGATCATCGAACCCCAGGAGGGGGTGGGCGGGTTGACGCCGAGGCCGATGAAGCTGATCCCCGCCTCGGTGAGGATGGCGCTCGGGATGCCGAGGGTCGCGGCGACGATGATCACCGCCAGCGTATTCGGCAGGAGGTGACGCATGATGATCCGGCGATCGGTCGCCCCGAGGCAGTGCGCCGCCTCGATGTACTCTTTCTTCTTCAGCGACAGCGCCTGCCCACGCACCAATCGTGCGACCGTCAGCCAGGAGACGAGCCCCAGGCCGACGAAGACGCCGATCAGGCCGCCGGTGGCGTCGTTGAAGAGCTTGAGCGGCAGGAAGAAGCCGCCCGTGGTGGTCTGGAACTTCGCACGCAGGAAGGTCATAACGATGATGATGAAGAGCAGATTCGGCTTGGCATAGAGCACGTCGACGATCCGCATCAGGATCGTGTCGATCTTGCCGCCGAAATAACCCGCGACGAGGCCGATCGGCACGCCGATTACCACGATGATCAACTGCACCACCACCCCGACGAGCAGCGAGACGCGCGCGCCGTAGATCAGGCGGCTGAGGATATCGCGCCCGACCTGATCGGTGCCGAGCGGATAGGCGCTGCTCGGCCCCTTCGTCACCGCCCGGATGTTCTGTTCCTCGAAGCTGTAGGGCGCGACGAGGGGTGCCGCGATGGCGACCGCGAAGAGGAGCACGATGAAGATGAGGCTCAGCAGGGCCGCCTTGTTGCGACGGAAGCGCCGCCAAGCGTCGCGATAGAGCGAATTCGCCGGTTTCGTGGTGCCGATCGCCCCGCTGCCGATCCCGGTGGCGATAGTCTTGTTGGTACTTGCGGTCATCTATCGCGCTCCTTCCTTGGTGCTCTCCGCGCCACTGCCATCCCGTAAGCGCAACTCAGTCATAGGCGATGCGCGGATCGAGGACGCCGTAGAGCAGATCGACCAGCATGTTCATCACCGTGATCACGGTGGCGAAGAGGAGGGTCGTGCCGAGCATCACCGGATAGTCGCGCCCGGTGACACTCTTGACGAAGTAGCTCCCCAGACCCGGCACGCCGCAGACGACCTCGACGAAGAAGGAGCCGGTGATGACATTGGCGAAGGAGATGCCCATCACCGTCGCCACCGGGATCATCGCGTTGCGAAGCGCGTGGCGGACGATCACCACACGATCGCGCAACCCCTTCGCGCGGGCGGTGCGGACATAGTCCTGCCGCAGGATGTCGAGCAGACTGGAGCGGGTGTAGCGCGCCAGGATCGCCGCTGGCCCGAGAGCCAGGGCGATCGCCGGGATGATCGTGCGCTTATCGAGGATACCGCCCCACCCGCTGGTGGGGACGAGGTGGAGCGTGTTTGCCAACAAGAGGATCAGCAGGGAGGCGATCACGTAGGAGGGGGAGGAGATGCCGAGGATCGCGCCGAAGGTGGCGAAGTAATCGAGCGGGGTATTCTGTTTCACGGCGCTGACTGTCCCGGCGACGACGCCGACGATCGCCGCGATCACGATCGCGACGAGGCCGAGCTTGATCGAGACCGGGAAGAAATCCTTGATGATGTCGGATACATCGCGGTTGCGCTGCGTGAAGGATGGTCCGAAATTGCCGTGCAGGGCATTGACCAGATAATCGGTGTATTGCCGCCAGAGGGGCTTGTCGAGCCCATATGCCTTGTCGAGCGCGGCCTTGGCCTCGGCGGGCAGCGGCTTATCGCTGTCCCACGGGCCGCCGGGCGTGAGGTGGATCAGCATGAAGGTGATCGTGTAGACGGCCAGGAGTGTCGGGATCAATCCCAGTAGACGGCGGACGGCGTATTGCCCCATCAGGCTCTCCTCTTAACGGTTGGATCGACCTCTCGCGCGACAACGGCGTGCCGGTGCAGCGTTGCGGGCGCGGTGACTACTGCGCTTGCGGTGTGGCGATTACTGTAACGGTTCGTTTGCCCATTGTCCACACATAATCGGCACCGTGATTCGCTGGTTTTTGGGCTAATGGCCCAAATGGGGCGTTATCCCCAGCTGCGGAACGATACGGCGAGCGTAACGTGGCGGCGGCTCAACACGGCGGGATGCAAAATGGTCCTCTCCAGGGGTGTAGCCAGGCGGAGCTATCCGGAGACGGAATGCGGCGATGACCGCGAGCGGCCTGACGAGGTAGTGATTAACAAGCGGTTTCGAAACCGTGTGAAGGTGTTGAGGAAGGTGCGGGCGGAGAAGGAGGAGCAGCATCCCTCGCCGACCTCACTTTATGCCAAGGGTGATAGCAAAGCACGTGATCGATATGAGGTCACCAAACTTGGTCACTGACGGTCCGCTATGGCAGAATGGAGGCATGAAAACCTTCCTCGTACTCAAGAACGAGCAGCCATACCCGCTCCCGGCCCCGCTGCAGCGGGACGATATCCGCTTTCCTGAGGCCCTCGTTGAGCATTTCCTCACGGCATACACCGCTCCCGGCGCGCTGATCCTGGATCCCTTTGCCGGCTATGGGACCACCTTGCGTGTGGCGGAACGCCCTGGTCGGGTCGCTTATGGCCTCGAGTTCGACGCCCGACGCTACACCTACGCGCGACAGCACTTGCGGCACCCCGGACGACTGCTCCACGGCGACGCGTTACGGCTTGGGCAGTATGGCTTGCCGCCGATCGATTTTTCCCTGACCTCGCCGCCGTACATGCGGCGCGATGATACAGAGAACCCCTTCACCAGCTACCATACGACCGGCCAGAGCTATGCCGTCTATCTGCGCGACATCCGGTCTGTATACGAACAGCTGGCGCGCTTGCTGAGGCCCGGGGCCCGTGTGGTGATCGAAGTGGCGAACCTGAAAGATGCGCGTGGGGTGACCACGCTCGCATGGGATATCGGCACGGCGGTCTCGACAGTCTTGCACTTCGACGGGGAGATTGTCGTCGGCTGGGATACCTATGGCTATGGCTACGACCACAGCTATTGCTTGGTCTTCTCGAAGCCCCCCGTAATCGGCCCAGCGACGCGCTGACGAATAGGCGTCCGTCACCGGATAGAAGATCGGCTGGTGCGCCGACCGTGGCGGGAAAGCGCGGTCGGCGCTCGCGCGGATCAGTCGAACCCCGCCTGACCGACCGGGCGATACAGGGTGACCGTCTCCTCGCTCAGCGCGCGTCCTCGCGCCCCGCCAGGATCGCCACGATACGGTCGAGGATCGCGTCGGCGACCGCGCGCTTCGGCAGGGTCGGCAACTCCTCCGTCCCGCCGTCCCGTGCGATCAGCGTGACGCGGTTGGTGTCGCTGCCGAAGCCGCTCCCTTCCCCGGTGATGTCGTTGGCGACGATCAGGTCGAGATCCTTCTTGATCAGCTTCTGCGCGGCGTTCGCCAGCAGATCCTCGCTCTCGGCGGCGAAGCCGACACGCACGAAGGTGCCGGGCGTCTCCGCCAGGATGTCGGGGTTGGGGACGAGCGCGATCGTCAGGCCGTCCGCCGCCGCACCACGCTTCTTGATCTTCTGCGTGGCCGGATTGGCGACGCGATAATCGGAGACGGCGGCGGCCATGATCAGCGCGTCCCCCCCCGCAACCGCCGCGCGCACCGCCGCGTGCATCTCGATCACCGTGCCGACGCGCACCACCTCGGTGCCGAAGGGCGGCGACAGCACGTCGGTGGTGGGGGTGGCGATCAGCGTGACGTGCGCGCCGCGATCGCGCGCCGCCTCGGCGATGGCGAAGCCCATCTTGCCGGACGAGCGATTGGTGATGATCCGCACCGGATCGATCGGCTCCTGGGTGCCGCCCGCCGAGACGACGATCCGGCGTCCCGCTAGGTCGCCGCCGCGCGCGAGCACCTGCCGCAGCGTGCCGAGGATCGTCTCCGGGTCGGCGAGCCGCCCGCGCCCGACCAGGCCGGACGCGAGCCGCCCCTCCTCCGGCTCGACGAAGGTCGCGCCGCGCGTGCGCAAGCGCCCGATGTGCTCCTGCGTCGTCAGCGCGGCGTACATATCCCCCTCCATCGCGGGGGCGATCACGAGCGGCGCACGGCTGTCGAGCACCGTCGTCTGCAAGGCATCCTCCGCGAAGCCGAGCGAGAGCTTGGCGAGGAGATTGGCGGTCGCCGGGGCGATCAGGATCGCGTCGGCGCGCTTCGCCAGCCCCACGTGCTCGACGGCCAGCTCCGAGGCCGGATCCCAGAGGTCGTCCACAACCGGGCGATGGGTGATCGCGCGGAAGCAGAGGGGCGTGACGAACTTCGTCGCACTCGCGGTCATCACCACATCGACGTGCGCCCCGGCCTTGACCAGCCGACTCGCCAGGTCGACCGCCTTGTAGCAGGCGATCGAGCCGCTGACGCCCAGGACGATCGTGCGGTCGCGCAGCGGATCCATCGGGCCTCCATGATGAAGTAGGCGAAGTGGGCGAGTAGGTGGAGTAGGTGGAGTAGGCGAGTACTGGTGACGACTCCCCCGGATGAATCCGGAGGCTTCTCGGACCAGCAAGACCATGGTCCTGCTTGACGCCCGACGGCCCCGTCCGGGCCGGTGTACCCCACGAAGGAGGTACGTTTGCACCAGCTGTGG